>Ga0308167_1000086_pt1 | contig 225221 bp, 198 predicted proteins | sample PhyCR1_2_FD_202138 | JGI IMG/M metagenome (GOLD analysis project Ga0308167, IMG submission 202138) | Phyllosphere microbial communities from UC Gill Tract Community Farm, Albany, California, United States - DLSLRC.R1 | ecosystem: Host-associated > Plants > Phyllosphere > Unclassified | place...
CAAGCCACTCTGGACCTGGCCAGCGCCCTGGAAGCCAAAGGCTATAAAGCCGCTGCGCTGAACGGTGACATTGCCCAGAACCAGCGTGAGCGCGTCATCGATTCCCTCAAGGATGGCCGTCTGGACATCGTTGTAGCGACCGACGTAGCGGCGCGTGGTCTTGACGTTCCACGTATCACCCACGTGTTCAACGTTGACATGCCTTACGATCCAGAGTCCTACGTTCACCGTATCGGCCGTACAGGCCGTGCCGGTCGCGAAGGTCGTGCCTTGTTGCTGGTGACGCCACGTGAGCGCCGCATGCTGCAAGTGATCGAGCGTGTCACCGGTCAAAAGGTTGCTGAGGTCCGCCTGCCGGATGCTCAAGCCGTTCTCGATGCTCGCATCAAGAAATTGACCAACAGCCTGGCTCCGCTGGTTGCTGACGCTGAATCGACTCACGGTGACCTGCTGGATCGTCTGACCGCTGATATCGGTTGCAGCCCACGTGCACTGGCCGCTGCGCTGTTGCGCAAAGCGACCAATGGTCAGGCTCTGACGCTGGCTGCGATTGAGCGTGAGCGCCCACTGGTGCCAAACAGCGCACCGCGTGAGCGTTCCGAGCGTAGCGGTGACCGTCCGGACCGTGGTGATCGTGAGCGTCGTGCTCCGGTTCCATTGGCTGAAGGCCGTGCTCGCTGCCGTACCGCGCTGGGTGCGCGTGATGGCATCGCTGCCAAGAACCTGCTGGGCGCTATCCTCAACGAGGGTGGTCTGGCACGTGAAGCCATCGGTCGCATCCAGGTGCGTGACAGCTTCTCCTTGGTGGAACTGCCGGAAGACGGCCTGGAAAAACTGTTGGCCAAGTTGAAAGACACCCGCGTTGCCGGTAAGCAGCTGAAGCTGCGTCGCTACCGCGAAGATTAATCACGACGTGTTGTGATTGATCGCTAAAAAAATCCCCGACTGGTTCGGGGATTTTTTTTGCCTGCGATATCAACGGGCAACCTCTCTAGGCTTGTGCCCGGTAGGAGGGGGCGCTCCGTCTTCGGTGCCACGCCGTCGTTCAGCAATCCTGTCCATTGCTGCGGTCACGGCCACTTGAGGTTCCGGCTTTACGCCGTGTTACTTTGAAAGCGCAAAGTAACCAAACGCTTATGCCCCTACCACTCGGTGCCTCGCTGTGGCTCGGCATTCCCTCACCACAGGCTTTGCTCCGTGGGCCCGCCGCGATCGGCCCTCCCTGGCCGTGTCGCGGCTAACCCGGCGTCCTGCCGGGTTACCCACTGCGCAAAACCTGCGATCGGCCAGCGTGGTTTAAGGGGGCCCTTTAGATCAAAAACCAGATCAAAAGATCACGAGCCAGCTCGTTCCTACAGGTCTTGCTTCGTGGGCCCGCTGCGCAAAACCGGCGCGAGACCCGCCTGGCTCAAGGGGCGCGCGTAGGAGCAGCCGGTCGACGCTCGATTGCTCGCGATCTTTTGATCTTTAAAAGCTTTATAACGCCGCGCTATCGTTCAGCAATCTTATCCATTGCTGCGGTCACGGCCACTTAAGGTTCCGGCTTTACGCCGTGCCACTTTGAAAAGCTGTACAGACCGGCCGTGACTGCCAGGGGAGGCCTCAGCCGAATCGGTAGATGTCCATTCCCAGCGCGCCCAGGGTCCACCCTTGGTGGGCAATGCTGAACGGCCCGCCAGCGGCTCTCGCGAAGTACAACGGCAGCAGGTGCTCATCGCTCGGGTGGCTGCGCACGGCAAAGGGTGCCTGACGGCGGTAGTCATATAAGGCTGCGTCGTCATCGGCCACGAGTTTTTCGATCATCCAGTCACGAAAGGCTTTGGCCCAAGGTTCAATACTGTCCGGGCCGGCGTGCCAGTCCAGCTCACGCAGGTTATGGGTGATACTGCCTGAGCCAATGATCAGAACGCCTTCGGCGCGCAGATCGTTCAGCGCATGCCCCACGTGCGACAGACCCGCAGGGCCCAGTTGGCTGGGCAGTGAGACCTGCACCACCGGAATGTCGGCCGCCGGGTACATCAGCGACAGGGGCACCCAAGCCCCGTGGTCGAAAGGGCGCTCAGGGTCAAGTTGGGCCACCAGGCCGTGTTCACTCAGGCGCTTAACGATCGTAGAGGCCAGCTCGGGATTGCCGGGTGCGGGGTATTGCACGGCAAACAAGGCGCGCGGGAAGCCGCCAAAGTCATGCCAGGTGGCCGGTGCGGGGTGGCTGGCGACGCTCAACCCAGCGCTTTCCCAATGCGCCGAAACCAGAATGATGGCTTTTGGCCGAGGCAGCTCTTCGGCTAAACGTTGCAGAGCCGGGCCGCTGGCACCAGGTTCCAGTGCTAGCATGGGGGAGCCGTGGGAAATAAACAGGCTGGGGAGCATGTAGGGCGTCCTCAAGGTTAAGAGATGTGCCATCTTCATCCCGATCATTGATCGAAATCCAATATAAGTTTTAGTACTTAACTATCGAATTTAAAGGTGAATCATGCAGCCCGAATTCTGGCATAGCCGTTGGGGAAGTAATCAGATCGGTTTTCATCAGGAAGAGGTCAACCCTTACCTCAACCGCTGGTGGCCCGGGCTGGGTGTTGAACCTGGCAGTCGTGTGCTGGTGCCGTTGTGCGGGAAAAGCCTGGACTTGAGCTGGTTGGCAGCTCAAGGCTATGAGGTGATGGGGGTGGAGCTTTCCGAGAAGGCCGTCGAAGACTACTTTCGCGAGCAAGGCCTCCAGCCTGCGGTGGCCGAACACGGTGCGTTCAAGGTGTATGAGGCCGGTTCGGTGGCGATATGGTGCGGTGATGTCTTCAAACTGTCGGCAACGGATGTTGAAGCCTGTCAGGGGCTGTATGACCGCGCCGCGATCATCGCCTTCCCGCTCGACATGCGCGAACAGTACGCACGTCACTTGACCCGGATTCTTCCACAGGGCTGCAAGGGCTTGCTGATCACCCTCGACTACGATCAGTCACAGAAGGAAGGCCCTCCCTTTTCGGTGCCCGATGCACAGATTCAGCAATGGCTGACGCCAGGCTGGACCTTGGCCGTGCTCGAAGCGCCGGATGTACTGGAACACAACTGGAAGTTTCTCAAGGATGGCCTGACGCGCCTTGAAGAGCGGGTGTATCGCCTGGATAAAAAATAGGAGCCTGATCTTAGGGCATGAAAAGGGCGACCGAAGTCGCCCTTTTTTGTGCAAGTGCCGACGTATCAGCCGCGACGACGCAGAGCATCGATGCGTTCTTCCAGGGGCGGATGGCTCATGAACATCCGCGCCAGGCCCTGCTTGAGGCCGCCGTTGATGCCAAAGGCCGCCAGGGTGTCAGGCATGTGCACGGGCAGGCCTTGCTCGGAGCGCAGGCGTTGCAAGGCGCTGATCATGGCACCCGTACCGGCCAGTTGGGCACCTGCTTCATCCGCGCGGTACTCGCGTCTGCGCGAGAACCACATCACGATGGCGCTGGCGAGGAAGCCCAGAACCAGTTCGGCGAAAATGGTCGCGACGTAGTAAGCAATGCCACGGCCTTCTTCATTCTTGAACACCACTTTGTCGACAAAGTTGCCGATGATGCGGGCGAAGAACATGACAAAGGTGTTAACCACGCCTTGTACAAGCGCCAGTGTCACCATATCGCCATTGGCGACGTGACCGATTTCGTGGGCCAGTACCGCTTTCACTTCGTCAGGTGAGAAACGCTCCAGCAAGCCCTGGCTGACTGCGACGAGCGCATCGTTTTTATTCCAGCCGGTTGCAAAGGCGTTGGCCTCGTAGGCCGGGAAAATCCCGACCTCAGGCATTTTTATCCCAGCTTCGCGGGATAATTGCTCAACGGTTTGCATCAGCCATTGTTCGTGGCGGGTACGAGGCTGGGTAATCACTTGGGTGCTCGTACTCATCTTTGCCATCCATTTGGATATGAAAAGTGAGAACAAAGACCCTGCGAAACCAAAGACCGCACAGAATACCAGCAGCTGACTGAGGTCCAGGTCAACCCCGTTGGCCGCCATGAACCCGTCAAAGCCGAAGAGGCTAAGGGTGATGCTGGCAATCAGCACGACCGCCAGGTTAGTGGCCAAAAACAGCAAAATGCGCATCATGGTTGTAAAAATCTCCTCGTATTAAGGTGTTGCCGCATGCGGGTATATAAGGTGCTGCAAGAGGCGATTCAACCAGGTGACTATTTCAAACTGTGTCCTACAGGTTGAGTTTAGTTCCAGGTCAGCAAATTCCTAATACAAAATGATTTTTTTTCGACTGCGAAAGCAATAAAAAAACCTTTAAATACAGGCTCTTGCTAGTGGGCTGGGCGCGCGTTGTTACGCAGGTCGGAGGGGAATGGTACAGGTGTTAAGCATGATTTGGCGGACACATGCTGTGCGACTTTTCATTCGTCGCACAGCATGCCAGGAAATTACTGACGGTAGGTTTTCAGGAAATTGCCAATTCGACCGATCGCCATGTCCAGTTCATCTACGCGTGGCAGGGTTACCACACGGAAATGGTCGGGCCAGGGCCAGTTGAACGCGGTGCCTTGAACCACCAGCAGCTTTTCGGACAGTAGCAGGTCCAGCACGAACTTTTCATCGTTCAGGATCGGGCACACTTTGGGGTCGATCCGCGGGAAGGCGTAAAGCGCGCCCATGGGTTTTACGCAACTGACCCCAGGGATAGCGTTCAGCAGTTCCCAGGTGCGGTTGCGTTGTTCCAGCAAGCGGCCGTTAGGCAATACCAGGTCATTGATGCTCTGGTAGCCGCCCAACGCTGTTTGAATGGCGTGCTGGCTGGGCACGTTGGCGCACAGGCGCATATTGGCCAGCATGTCGATGCCTTCGATGTAGCTTTGGGCAGTGTGCTTGGGCCCGGAAATGGCGATCCAGCCAGAGCGGAAGCCTGCCACCCGGTATGATTTGGACAGGCCGTTGAAGGTCAGGCACAGCACATCCGGGGCCAGCGACGCGGTGCAAATATGCACGGCGTCGTCGTACAGGATCTTGTCGTAGATTTCGTCCGAGAACACCACCAGGTTGTGCTGGCGTGCCAACTCAAGCATGCCCAGCAAGACTTCCTTGGAGTAGACCGCGCCCGTGGGGTTGTTCGGGTTGATGATGACCATCGCTTTGGTGTTCGGCGTGATTTTGGCCTTGATGTCGGCCAGGTCGGGCCACCAGTTGGCCTGCTCGTCACACAGGTAATGCACCGGGTGGCCGCCCGCCAGTGTTACGGCAGCGGTCCACAGCGGGTAGTCAGGTGCCGGTACGAGCACCTCGTCACCATTGTTGAGCAGCGCTTGCAGCGACATCACGATCAGCTCGGACACGCCGTTGCCCAAGTAGATGTCTTCAATGCCGACGCCTTCTACCTGCTTTTGCTGGTAGTACTGCATCACGGCCTTGCGGGCACTGAACAAGCCTTTGGAGTCACTGTAGCCCTGGGCCGTCGGCAGGTTGCGGATAACGTCCTGAAGGATTTCGTCCGGTGCTTCAAAGCCGAAAGGTGCCGGGTTGCCAATGTTCAGCTTGAGGATGCGTTGGCCTTCCTCTTCCAGTCGTTTGGCGTGCTTGAGCACTGGGCCGCGAATGTCATAACAGACGTTGGCGAGCTTGTTTGATTTGCTGACCTGCATGGCGATGTGATCCCGAAAATGAACGATCCAGGCCGTGTGAGAAGCACGGCACTGGGAAATCCTGTGTGTTCACGCAGCCCCTCACACCGCGTCGCTTCAAGAATCCATTTGAATGCCGCTGGAGCGGGTGCCAGACTGACGTTTAACGAGGCGCAATCATACGTGCCACCCGACCCCTGGAAAAGCCACCGGTCGGGGTTTTTCAGTTGCAGAGGCAGAACCATGGAAAAGCTCGACAAGACCCTGGAAGAATGGAAGGCCATGCTCGATCCGGATCAGTACGCGGTCTGTCGCCTCAAAGGCACAGAGCGTCCATTTTCGGGCAAGTACAATGCGACGAAAACCGACGGTGTTTACCACTGCATTTGCTGTCACGAGGCGCTGTTTGATTCGTCGACCAAGTTTGACTCCGGTTGCGGCTGGCCCAGTTTTTATGCCCCGATAGGTGATCAGGCCATGGTCGAAATCCGCGATGTGAGCCACGGCATGATTCGCACTGAAGTGGTCTGTGCGAAATGTGATGCGCATCTGGGGCACGTATTCCCGGACGGCCCGCCCCCAACCGGGCTGCGCTACTGCATCAACTCGGTCTGCCTGGATCTGGTTGCGCGTAACTGATTTCCACGGGTATGAGGCCTGATGCCATGACTGACAATCTGCTGACCATTGAGTGCATCACTCTGAAGGGCGAGCCCAAGACTCTGGCTGACTTCGGGGCTAAAGCGTTTCTGGTGGTCAATACCGCCAGCAAATGCGGATTTACCCCACAGTACAAAGGGTTGGAAAAGCTCTGGCAGCAGTACAGGGAGAAGGGGCTGGTTGTACTGGGCTTTCCGTGCAATCAGTTCGGCCAGCAGGAGCCCGGAGATGACGCTGCTATTTCCAGCTTTTGCGAGTTGAATTTTGGTGTGACCTTCCCGTTGTTCAAGAAAGTCGACGTCAACGGGCCTCACGCACACCCGCTGTTTGTTCAATTGAAGGCGCGCGCGCCGGGTTTTTTGGGCACGCAACGGATCAAATGGAATTTCACCAAGTTCTTGATCAGCGCGGACGGGGCCTCTGTCAAACGGTATGCGCCAGCGACCAAACCGCAAGCGCTCCAGGCGGATATTGAGCGGTTACTGGCATTGTAGCGGCGGCTAGTTTTTTGGCGGCACCCACATGTCCAGCAGGGCGGCCAGTTCTTCTCGACGGAACGGCTTTGCCAGGTAATCATTCATTCCGGCAGAGCGACAGCGCTCGCGCTCTTCGGCCATGGCATTGGCGGTCAAGGCAACGATAGGCAAGTTAGGCCAATTCCCGCGCTGACGGATTTGCCGGCTGGCTTCATAACCGTCCATCACCGGCATATTGCAGTCCATCAGTACCAGATCGAAGGTGTGGCGCTCCAATTGGCTGAGCGCCTCGCCGCCATGCGCCGCAATAGTGACATCACATCCCAGCTTGCAGAGCATGCCCTTGGCCACCAGTTGATTGACGGCATTGTCCTCAACCAGCAACACCTGTGCGCGATGTGCGGTAGGGGGGCTGGAGGGGGGCGCAACCGGTTTGCTGTCGTGTTCTTTGTGCAATAAATGCTGCAAGGTCTGGTACAGCGCCTGGCGTGAAAGAGGTCGCGCTTTTTGCAGCAGCGGGGCCAGTGCGCTGACCTGATCGCTGGGCATGAAGTTGCCGTAGGCAGTGACGAGCAGGATGGGCGCGCTGATGGCTGGGCGCAAACCACACAGGGCGTCGGTGCAGTCGCTGATCAACAGGTCGGGGCGTGCGTCTGCCAATGAGTCGTTGAGTGCGTAGCGCTGATAGTCCAGGCCCCACAGCGGCAAGAAGCTGCTGAGTAGCTCTGACAGGCCGCTGTTTTGTTCACTGACGCAGCAAACCCGCCCGGTCAGCGGGGCGAGTGGGGTGGCGGGGGTGTGAAAAGGTAAAGGCAGTTCAGCGCAGAACTGACTGCCCTGGCCGATCTGTGAACGAATGGTCAGGCAACCGTGCATGGCTTCACACAAGCTGCGAGTGAGTGCCAGCCCCAGCCCCGTACCGCCATACTGGCGGGTAATGCCGGCACCTGCTTGGGTGAAGGGCCTGAAAATCCGGGTCTGGGCTTCTATCGCGATACCGATGCCGGTGTCACAGACTTGAATGCGCACTTGGTCTTTATGGGTCGTGAGGCGCACATCGACACGCCCGGCGCGGGTAAATTTCAGTGCGTTGGACAGCAGGTTGCTGACAATTTGGCGCACCCGGGTAGGATCGCCCAGGACCAGGGCAGGGAAATGCGGGTCAATCAGGCAGGTCAGTTCGACACTCGGGGCCGCGTTCTGCGACAGCAGGTTGGCAGTGTCTTCAATCAAGGTACCGAGGTCGAATGCTATCTGCTCCAGCTCCAGTTGCCCGGCGTCAAATTTCGAGAGGTCAAGTATGTCGTTGAGCAGCTCGACCAGGACTTTCCCCGAGTCATGGGCGATGGACAGTTGCTGGTGCTGTTCGGCATTCAGCGGGCTGTCCAGGCACAGCGCGAGCATTCCGAGCAAACCGTTAAGCGGTGTACGTATTTCGTGACTCATATTGGCCAGAAACGCTGAGCGTGCCTGGGCCATTTGCAGGGCGGTACTGCGGGCTGCTTCCAGTTCTTCGTTGGAAAGGCTGAGGCGCGTGTTGATGGCTTCAAGTTCCTGAGTGCGCGCCGAGACAATGTCTTCCAACTGCGACAAGTACTCGGTCAGGCGGTTCTCGGCGTTGCGCCGTTGTTCGATTTCACGCGTGACGGCATCAAACTGCTGGTTGGCCACGTTGACCAGTACGCCAATTTCGTCGTCCTCATGACCCGGCGGGCAATGGATGCGTGAAGGCCTGGGTGAGTCGGGTCGATTGTTGCTGAGCTCGCGAATAACGCGCACCAGTGGCTGGGTCAGCATCGTGTAAAACACGCCCAAAAGAATAAATGTCAGCAGGAAACTGCGGGCGAAACCTGTGATGAGGGTGACCTCCGCCCGGTGCAGGAAGCGGCTGCCAAACGGGTAGGTGTCCACCTCAAGGTGCAAGACACCGATACTTTGCTCAGGCAGGTGATTGAAATACAGGCGGTCATCAAACATGCGTGTTGCGCCGAACAGGTAATCGCTTAATGCTCGGTAGCGCCCGCTGTCGGAGTAATTGCGTACCTCTGCCAGGACGTTCTTGTCATTGTCGCTGATGTACGCGGCGGTGATGGCCGGGGAGCGCAGCAAGCCCAGTACCAGTTCCTGCGCAAGCTCTGAGTCAAGGTTGTAAGCAATACGTGAGGCCGGGTTGTGGCTGATATCCAGAAGGGATTGGATTTCACGATTGATGGCGGCGTTTTCACTGGCATAATCGATGGCGATTTGCAGCAGGCTGAGCATTGTCCCCAGAATAAAGCCGACCAGCACTGTCAGCCTAGCTTGCTTGAAAGACAGACGATGGCTGAGTTTTATATCCATAGGATGCTACACCTGATTCCATTCCTTACGGTCGCAAAGAGTAGTCGATAAGTCAGTTAACGGGCAGGCATTGCTGAGGTATTTTCTGGTAACTCTTTGAGTCACCAACGGGGTGACGGTTCAAGGCGGAAAGTATTGATATGCCATCATTTTTTAGCCGTCTGAGGAGATGTTGTGGAGACTAAACTGAGTGCCTTTCTTGAGCGGGCCGAATCGGTTCTAGCGCGTTTGGAACCCCTGCTGCCAGCGCCTCGCGAGTCGACTCAGTGGGACGACTGTCTGGCGGCGCGCTGGCAGCGCGAAGGTCGCTTGGGGTATTTGATGCCGCTGCACGTCAGCCTCGAAATGCGTCTTTCAGACCTGATCGGTGTCGACAACCAGCGTGATCAGTTGGGGCGCAATACGCATCAGTTTCTTGAAGGGTTACCCGCCAACCATGCATTGCTTTGGGGGTCGCGCGGTACGGGCAAGTCGTCATTGATCAGAGCGTTGCTGGCTGAGTACGCGGCAGCGGGCCTGCGGCTTATTGAAATTGAACGAGATCACTTGGGCGACCTGCCGCGGGTGGTCGAGCAGTTGCAAGGTTTGCCGCAACGGTTTGTCCTGTTTTGTGACGACTTGTCCTTTGAAGCGGGCGAGAGTGATTACCGTGTGCTGAAAAGCGTGCTGGACGGCTCACTGGAGCAAGCGCCGGATAATGTACTGCTCTACGCAACCTCGAACCGCAGGCACCTGGTGCCTGAAAAGGAAAGCGATAATGAGAACTGGAAGAACATCGAGGGTGAGCTTCACCCCAATGAAGCCGTAGAAGACAAAATCGCCCTGTCCGACCGGTTCGGTCTTTGGCTGTCGTTTTACCCCTTCACTCAGGATCACTTCCTGAGTGTGGTGGAACACTGGATCACGGTGCTGGCCGCCAAGGCAGGCTTGCAGTGGCAGCGGGACGAGGCACTGGATATTTTAGCGGTTCGCTGGGCAACGGGGCGTGGCAACCGTAACGGTCGTTGCGCTTACCAGTTCGCGCGTTACTGGGTCGGTTTAAAACTGTTGGAGCAACTGAATGATTGATTTGAATGCCACTGGAGCCGGGTTGGGCGGCTACGCCTTATTGCAGGCACAGTTGGAGTCCCTTTTGGCCGATGAGCGAGACTTTATCGCCAATGCTGCGCAGTTCTCGGCTTTTCTGTACAGCCAGATTGAAGACCTGAACTGGGCCGGCTTTTACCTCAACCGCAATGAAGAGTTAGTGCTGGGGCCGTTCCAAGGGCAAATTGCCTGCGTGCGCATTCCCTTCGGGCGCGGGGTGTGCGGAGCAGCAGCGGCCAGCAGGCAAACCCAGCGAGTTGAAGATGTGCATGCGTTTGCAGGGCACATTGCCTGTGACAGCGCCTCCAACAGCGAGTTGGTCGTGCCCTTGATCAAGGATGATCGCCTGATCGGTGTACTCGACCTGGATAGTCCGAGTGTCGGCCGGTTCACAGAGCAGGACCAGCAGGGCATTGAAGCGTTGGCAGCCATCTTTTTGCGCTTGAGCGACTGCTGAACTTCGGCTAGGTATTCAGCCCGGCCTTGAGCAGTAGCGCATCGACATCCACCGTGTCGATTTGTTGTGGCTCAAGGTACTGCTGCGCGTATTGCATAAAAATGTGTTCGCGCATAAACAGCTCGAACAGTTGTGGGTCAATATGCGCATCGCGGCACATGGCGGCCATGATCGTCAGCGCCTCATTAAGCGTTTTTCCGCGCTTGTAGGGGCGGTCGGAGGCGGTTAACGCCTCAAAAATATCGGCAATGGCCATCATTCGCGCTGCCGTGCTCATGTCTTCACGCTTCAGGCGTTTGGGGTAGCCGGTACCGTCCATTTTCTCATGATGCCCCCCTGCAATTTCAGCGATGTCGCCCAGGTAACTGGGGAAGGGCAAACGACTGAGCATCAGGATGGTTTGCACAATGTGATTGTTGATGATGTAGCGCTCTTCAGCTGTCAATGTGCCACGGTTGATGCTCAAGTTGTACAGCTCGCCGCGATTGAACTTGAAGGCCGGTACTTCCAGTTTGAACCCCCAAGGGTTATCGGCGGGCATTCGCTCGGCCTCAGGTCGTTCAACGACGTGTTCAGGCTTATCGGCGAGCAAATACTCCGTGACAGGCAGGGGTTGATCGGTCCGAGCAGATTGGCGTTTATTCTCCTCCCATGAAACGCCGAGTCGATCATCCAGTGTTCGTGTCCAGGTACGTCGGGCAATGGTGCCCAAACGCTCCAGGTCCTCCTTGGCCATGGCTTCGCTGCCGACATTGCTGCGCGCGACAAATGCAAAATCATCATCAAGCGCTTGTAGGCAGGTGTCGCGCAACGCGCTCTGCTGTAGATCGTCCCCGCCCAGTGCGAGCGCTTGCCAATAATTCACCCAGGCATCACGTTTGAGGACTTCAAAGCGAGTACGGATTTCGTGAATACGATCGTAAAGCGTTTCGAGTTTGGTGGCTTTATCCACGACATATTCAGGGGTTGTGACTTTGCCGCAGTCGTGAAGCCAGGCGGCGATGTGCAGGGCCTCCCATTCTTCCTCCGTGGGGTTGTACTGCTCAAAGGCGGGATGCTGGCTTGCTGCAGCAGCCTTGGCCAGCATGAAGGTCAGCATCGGCACCCGCTGACAGTGGCCGCCGGTGTACGGGCTTTTGGCATCAATGGCCCCGGCCACCAGTTGAATAAATGCATTCAATAACTGTTTTTGACGCGCTTGCAGGTGTTGGCTTTCAATCGAGACTGCTGCGGCACCTGAAATGGCCTTGATGAAGGCAATGCGTTCGGTGTTGAAAGGCTTCTGCGTGACATCGGTGAGCGTGTTGCTCAGCACCAGTGCGAGTACCCCTACGGTCTCGCTGTGGCGGTTGTGCAGGCGAATGCCGATGACGTGAATACTCTGTTGATCAAGCGCTTGCATCACGGGTTGTAAATCCCCCGCTTGCTCGTAGCTGAGCGTTTGTACCGCCGTATCTTTGCCTTCGCTGAGTGTGCGCAGCCATTGTGGGTTTTGTGTGCCTTGCAGAGGGATTGTCGTGCGCGAGACAACATCCGGGCTGCAAGGCTGGTCGTTGATAATCAACCCTTTCAAAACGAGGTCTGCGCCATCGTTTTCCGAGAGATAAATCAACCCGGCCTGGGCTTGGCCGATTTTGATGGTTTCACCCAGTACCGAATGCAATAGCGGTTCAAACCGCCTGTGTGCCGATAAACTGTCCGTGATTTCAAAAAACCGGGCAAGGGTCTCCTTCATCGTCCTCATGGACTCTGCCAGTTGATCGATCTCAAGAATGGGGGATCGCGCGATGGCCGGGTAATTGAACTCAAAGCGGCGAATGGCATTGGCTTCTTGCACTAGAGTGTTCAAGGGCTTGACCAGCAACCTGGAGATCAGCCAGCCCAATGGCAAGCACAGCAGCAGTATGCCGAGGGTGACGAGCCCGCCCTGCCACCTGAGTTGATAAGCCTCGGCCAACAATTCATCTTCGGGCACCATCAGGGCCAGTTCCAACTCGTTGGAAACACCGTCGTTAATCCTTGCGCGTGAGACGATCCATTGTCGCTGGTCGGCGTAAAGGCGTTGATCGGTGACCGCCGCCTTACTGATCAACTGATGGAGTGCCGGGCTGAGCGCTGAGACTTTGGGCAGTTCCTTCGAGCCTTTCTCGGTTAGCTGTGTTCTGGCGTTCGGGTAGGCCACCGCACGTTCATCGTCGTCGAACAGGACGATTTGCGTACTGGGGGTAATCATGTGCCTTGCCAGGGTATTGGAGAGTTGCGAAAGGGTGAGGTCAGCACCAATGACCGCCTTTGATGAACTGCGTTTAGATAATGTCGTACCTGCCTCTTGGGTGGAGAAAAAGAGATAGGGTCGCGTGGTCGTTTGGTCGATGTTGCCGTGAGAGGGAATAAACCAGCTACGATCTCGGGGGTCATAGGGCTCGTTTTGATTACTGCGTTGCTCCAGTAAGGTCAGTGAGTCATCAAAAAAGAGCTTTTGAGACTCACCATTGCTCCTGGCACCTGTGTGTTGAATTGACCAGGCTTGATAGGCCGTACCCGGCGGGGCTTTCAGGCGGTCCCGGGTGGCCTGGTTACGCACGGGTCTGACCAGGAAAAAATTTCCGTCGTTATCGGCCAAGAATAAAGCCGCGAGCGCGGGATTGTCCTTGAGTGATTGCACGAACGGCTTCAACAACGCCATTCGTGATTCGAATTGGTCCGTTCGAATAGCGGGGGTGAGTGCCAGCAGGTTCAGTGTCTGGCGAATGGGTCTGTAGGTGTTGACCAGATCCAGTTGCACGTCATGTTCGATCTGGTTGAACAGTTTTTGGCTGTTACCAAGGATGATGCGCGTGGTCTGCAGGTAGTTTATGACCCCTAGCGTGACGCCGATCAGCACCAGCAGTAGCGTAAATACGACACTGATGTGGATATGCAGCGGAAACTGACGCTTTTGAGCGTAAGCGCTACTAAACATGACGTATCACCGCTGAGATAGGGGGTGATATTAAGCATAGTAAGTCGCGGCTGATCTGCGCTTCTATTGGCTGGGTGGTATAAGGCGTTACTCAGGTTTCCCGAAGCAGCCTGGCCAGTTCGTCGAGCAGTGCCTGTTCAAGCGAGGCCATGCTGCATTTCACCGAGGTGCGGCAGGTGGCCAGGTTCGCAAGGCTGGCGTGCTCCAGTTTCTCACACTGTTGAATCAACTCATGCGCGCCCACAATTCGAGCCGCTCCCTTGATGCGATGAGCTATTTCAGCAAACGCCTGAGGCCCGTCCTCTTCACGCAGCTCAACCAGTGCCCTGAGGTCCTGGCGGTTACTGCGAAGCAGTTCTTCGAGCAAAAGCCGAATTCTCACGCCATCTCGCCCGGACAGTAAATAAAGGGCGTCAATGTTGAACACAGGGGCTGGCAAAGCCAGTGGCTCCAGCGCACCAAGGCGTTGGTTCAACAGGGTAAGGCTGATCGGTTTAAACAGGCAGTCATCCATCCCTGCCTCCTTGCAGCGCAAGCGCTCTTCAGGCTGGGCATTGGCGGTAAAGCCCAACACAGTGCAAGGCGTGCGGTGTGACGAAAGCTCAAATTGACGAATGGCTCGGGTCAGATCGTAGCCGTTCATGACGGGCATGTTGCAGTCGGCGATGACGAGATCGAAGGTACCTTCCTTCCAGGCCTTGAACCCCTCCGCGCCATTGTGTTCAGTCTGGTAGTGGTGCCCTAAAAAGCCCAACTGCTGGCACATCAGCAAGCGATTTGCCGGGTGATCATCCACCACCAGTACATTCAACGGACGCGCCGCAGGGGCTATTTCAGGCTCTTGGGTCGCAGCGTTCAGACAGGGTTCCATAACCGTCATTTTGAACGCGATCTGTATATGGGTACCCACGTTCTGCTCGCTGGTCAGCCTGAGAGAGCCCCCCATCATTTCGCAAAGGCTGCGGCAGATCACTAGCCCAAGACCTGCCCCGTTGAGCGCCAGTTGCCCTGTATTTTCCACTTGGGTAAAAGGTTCAAAAAGACGCTCCTGATCCCGCTGGCTGATACCAATGCCGGTGTCCTTGACGCTTAGTTGCAGCTCGATCTGATCCGCTGTGTCGGTTGGCAGCAGATTCAGCTCGAGCGTCACTTCGCCATGTTCGGTGAATTTGATCGCGTTACTGATCAGGTTGGTCAGCACCTGCTTGAACCGAAGCGGGTCGATCAGTACATCCGGCCCGCGGCCTTCGGGTTTGAAAATCAGTGAGAGGTTGAGGCATTTTTGTCGGGCCAGACCGTCAAATACGCGGATGACCGAATTGGCCAGATCCCGCAGATTGACCCGCTCGGGCGTCAGGTTCAGCCGACCGGATTCAATACGGGCAATATCGAGAATGTCCCCGATCAGTTCCAGCAGGTCCTTGGCCGAATTGTACGCGACCTCTATGGACGGGCGGTCGAGGTGCCCCTGGTCCGCACGCTTCAATGTCAGCTCGAGCATGCCTATGACGGCATTCATCGGCGTGCGGATTTCATGGCTCATAGTGGCGAGGAATGTACTTTTGGCGCGGTTGGCATCATCTGCCCGGTCTTTGGCTGCGCGCAGTTCATCGAGAAGCTGGCGGCGGTCGCTGATGTCAATCCAGCCTCCGATAATGCCCTGTACTTCTCCCAATGAGTCCCGATAGGGAAGAATCCAGTGGTAGATGGTGAGCGTTCTATCGCCCAAGTGCAGCGGGCGATCCATGATCAGCGGCGTTCCCTTCTCCATGACACGCAAGTAATCAGCCTGATAGTCATGAGCTTCGTGCTCATTGCTCTTTAAGTTGCAGGTCTGCATCACCGTTTTACCGATCACCTCTTCGCGCTGCGCTGAGAACGCTTTTAAATAACTGTCATTGCAGGTTTGCAGAATGCCTTGGCGGTCTCGGACATAAATGGGATGGGGCGTGCCATTGACCAGCGCTCGCATGAATTCGAACTGGTCACCCAGTGCCCGTTCTGCCATTTTTCGCTGCTGGATCTGACGCCGCATATAGGCGTTCCACAGAACCGAGAGCAGCAGTAACAGGCTGGTACCCATGATGATCTGATAAATGAGGCGATGATAGTTTCGCCAATAGCTGTCTGACGCTGGAACGTACCCGCGCCAGCGACTATTGATGACGCCCAGTTCATCAGGCGCAATGCTGAGCAGGGCCTTGTTGAGAATAGAGCTTAACTCGGGAGCATCTCGAGCAGTGGCGAGGGAAAACGTGGCGGGCGTGGTGCCAATCGTCGCGCTGATTTGCAGGCGGTTTTCAAATAATTGAGAAGCCAGCAAATAGTTGGCGATGACTAGCGTATTGACAGCACCTTGTACTTTGCCTTCGGCCAGCAACTCCGTGCTTTGGTAAAGATCGTCGGTTTCGACTAGCTCAATGCGTGGGTACTCACGGCGCAGGTACTCGACCAAGGGGTTTCCATGGGGCAAGGCGAGTTTTTTTCCGGCCAATTGCTCCAGGGTCAAGGGCGGGTCCGCCCTCTTTGCCGTAAGCAGCACAAAGGAGTTTTCGAGGTAGGGGCGGCTGAAGCTCAACGCACTTTCCCGAGACAGTGAAGGTGTAATGGCCGAGATGATGTCCGTCTCGTGCTGGTTGATCATCTGAATCATCTGGCTGAAGCTACGAGCGCGTTGAATTTCAAAACGTAACCCGGTTCGCAAGCGAATAACGTCCAGCAGGTCGGCTGTTATGCCTCGAAAGTGGTTGTCGGCGTCAAAGAACGTCAACGGTGCAAGGGTTTCGTTGACCACCACCCTGACCACGGGGTTGCGGGCCAACCAGCGTTCCTCACGCTCAGTGAGTTGCAGCTTTTGATCCGTGAGTAGCATGTCACTCCCCGCGCTCCAGCGTTTGGCAATGCTGTCACGTTCACTATTGGGAATCGCATTGAGCGTCGAGTTGAGAATGCTGAGCAGTTGCGCGTTGTCGCGGCGCACGGCAAAACTGAATCCGTAAGCTTCATGTTTGCCGAAATTAGCCATCTTGATGTTCTTCAGGTAACCCTTGTTGATGCTGTAGTGCGTAGACACGGTGTCGCCCAGAAACACATCGGCCTGATCGAAGGCCACAGAGTTGATGGCGTTCTGATAAGACGGGTATGACTGAATGATTGCCTTGGGGTAGAGCGCCTTGACCTCGCTCAAGGGCAAGTAGTGATACACCATGCTTAAACGCAAACCCGCCAAGCCTTCGGAGAGCGAGCGTTTTTCTCCTTCTCGGGTGACAAGTACGGGTTGGTCGACAGCGTATGGAATGGAAAGCAGCAGGTTCGGGCGGTCAGCCTCAAAGCCGTTTGAGGTGCCGAGCAGGTCAATTTTTCCGTCTTCCAGTGCTTTGATGGCGGCCTCCCGGGATGGGAAACGCTGGACTTTGATCGCCACGTTGAGGGCTTTGCCCAGTATGCCGAGGTAATCGGCAGTCAGGCCTTCGTAGTCCTGGCCACTGGAGGTCATGTCAAATGGAGGATAGTCCGGGGCAGATGCGCCCACGCGTAGTTCACGCTTTTCCTGGAGCCAGTACCGTTGTTGCTTATCCAGAGGAACTTCCATGTGATAGATGCCCGAGCGACTGAGTAACGAATAGCGCTCAGTATGGCTGGGTTCGGCGAATACGGCTGTACACAGGATGAGTCCTGTGAGCAACAATAGGTAATGATTAAACCGCGTGGGCATCCTGTTTCTCACACTAAAGCGTTGCGTTTGGCCAGCTCGATAAGGTCAACCAGAGAGTTGGCTTTCAATTTTTGCATGAGCCTTTTCTTATAAGTGCTCACGGTTTTATTACTGAGAAACATGCCGGTCGCTATTTCCTTGTTTGTTTTTCCTTGCGCGAACAGCTTCAGTACCATGAGTTCGCGGTCATTGACCAGCTTGAAGAGTTCGATTTCGGAGAAGTTATCGTCTTCGTTTTTTTCTGGAGTCAATGCTTGGCTTGGAAAGTAATTGTAGCCAGAAAATACAGCTTTAATAGCGCTGATAAGTTCGCTCAGATCTTCCTGCTTGCAAACATACCCTGCAGCCCCTGACTGCATGCAGCGCATAGCGAACAGGGCGGGTGACTGAGCTGTCAAGACAAGGGTTTTCAACGTTGAGTTCATCGCGTTGAAGCGTGCCAGCACTTCGAGTCCGTCGAGTTTTGGAATGCTGATGTCGAGAATAATCAGGTCAGGGACGCATTCTCGGATCATTTGCATTGCATCTACGCCATTGTCGGTTTCTCCGACTATTTCATACCCTTCATTTTCTAACAACATCCGGATTGCCAGTCGGATTACCGGATGGTCGTCAACAATAAAGACAGTGTTCATATTAAATTCTCATAAGATGCGGTATAGAAAGCGCGCACCTTAGCTCAGATATTTAGGTGGGAACACGAAGTGAGTCGCCCCCAAGTGTAGTATGGGAATATTCTTACGATAAATAAGGCGTAAACTCACGAAATGATTAAGGTGTGGCGGTTATTTAAGTGGGGGCTGAATCGTTTGTTTAGTGGTTGACGTTAATTGCGTGGCTGTATTCTTCAGTATAAAGAGAATTATCCTACAATATGTTTATCTTTATGCGAGATGTTTAATTGGGTGAGGTGTTTCTTTGAGTGAATAAGGGCGTATTGAACCGCCCTCGTTTTTTGCGGTGCAGGTGCGTGACTGCCCTTCAAGGGAAGGGCAGGGGTGTTTCAGGTCGGACTTGAGCGGCCAGTCATTTCTCGTGCCATCTCTGTGGCATAGCCATCGGTCATGCCAGCGATGAAGTCAATGATTCTCATGAATGAGCGATGCAATGGCCAATCAGGGTCGGGTGCGTTATGCCCCAGCAGGTCGAGAATACGGCGATTTTTGAAGGAAGGCGTTCGGCCTCCGTGTTGCTCCAGTGCTGCACCGCAAAAGGCGTTCAGCAGTATTTCCAGGGTGGTATAGGCACCGATTTCATGCAGGGTCTTGCGCTTGTCCTGGAAGATTTTTTTGCGCGCCATGTCTTTCGCATTCAGGACGCAGCGTTGGGCAGGGCCGTGCATATGTTCGACCAGATCACCCGACAGGGTACCTGCGAGCAGCGCATTCTGCTGTTCGACAAAGGCCTGTGCGGCCGCATTGGTCAGATGTTCGATGGCCTTGCCGCGAAGAATCGCCAATTTGCGCCGTTGAGAGTCCTTGGGGCCGAGCTGGCGATAGGTCTGCGGCACGTCATCACCCACCAGCCCCAGCAGTAGAGCCTCCACTTCGCTGTAACCCAGCAGGTCCATCTCCAGGCCGTCCTCCAGGTCAATCAGCGCATAACAGATGTCGTCGGCGGCTTCCATCAGGTAAACAAGAGGATGGCGTGCCCAGCGTTGCTCTTCGAGTTGCGGCAAGCCCAATTTGTGGGCGATGTTTTCGAGTAAGTGAAGCTCGCTTTGGTAACAGCCGAATTTGTGTTTTTTGTACCCCAGAGAGTCTGCATGGCGAGCGGTCCAGGGGTATTTGAGGAAAGTGCCCAACGTGGCGTGAGTCAGGCGGGTGCCGCCATCAAATTGGTGGTATTCCAGTTGGGTGAGCACCCTGAAGCCTTGCGCATTGCCTTCAAAGTTCAAAAAGTCGTTGCGCTCGGCGTCGCTCATTTCATCGAGCCAGCCGCGGTCTGCGGCCTGTTTAAACCAGTGCCGGATGGCGTCTTCGCCGGAGTGGCCAAAGGGTGGGTTGCCGATGTCATGTGCCAGGCAGGCTGACTGCACGACCATGCCTAAATCCGCCGGGTCGCACCATTCGGGCAGGGCACTGCGCAGCGTTTCGCCCACGCGCATGCCCAGTGAACGGCCGACACAACTGACTTCCAGCGAGTGGGTCAGGCGGGTGTGTATATGATCATTGCTATTGACGGGGTGCACTTGGGTCTTGCGTCCCAAACGCCGAAATGCGCCTGAGAAAATGATGCGGTCATGGTCTTTATGGAAAGGGCTGCGCCCGAGTTCTTCGGGGCTGTGGTGAGGTTTTCCGAGACGTTCGCGATTCAGCAGGGTTTGCCAATCCAAGGCGCAGTGCTCCGTGAGTGACTGAGGGCTCAGCTTCTCACTTAACCGCCGGGTTTTGTAGAGGCAACCTACATCGGTAGTAAGGGGCACTGGGTGAAGTGCCCCCTTTGCACATTGTGTGTAGCAGGCAGGTTCAAGGTTTGCGCGCGGACCCTTGAATCACCAGCTTGATCAGTGGCAGTAAGCTGGTAGCCAGGCCGATCAAGCGTGAGACGCCACCCACGCCCTTGCTTTTTGCCCCTTTTCCGGTGAGAAAACCCAACAACGTCACCACGCCCACACCCCAGAGGGGAGCGTGTTTAATGCCCAGATTTTCTTGCCAGTTGGTCGTCAAGCCGCGCATTTTTTGCAAGGGCTCAAGCAACTGCTGCGACTCATGACGAATTTCTTGGCGGTGCATTTCCATGCGCAGGCGAATCAACAACTTGCGCATCTCGCGCCGCGACGCGTTTTGCGGCATTTCAGGCAGGCTCATGGCAATAAGCGCTCCCGGTCTTTGGCCAGTTCTTCAAGCGTGGCGTTAAAAGGAGAAGACTCATCGAACACTGCGGACTTAAGGCGCAAGCCGCAGAACACAGCGGCCAGAGCATAGAACACGCACAGCCCGATAATGCCTGCCAGGCGATAGGTGTCCCACACCATGATCAGTACCAGTGCCGACAACCCGATCAATAACAGCAACCCGAAGACCAGCGCCAACCCAGCGAATAGCAGCAGGCTGACCGTACGCGCCTTCTGCTCTTGCAGTTCGATGCCCAGCAATTCGACGTGGCTGTGCAACAGGCCCAAAAACGCGGCACCCAAGCGCCGCGGTGAGGAACGTGGGGAGTCGGATTCTTCGTTTGTCATATCAGCGCCGTGTGGCCAGCAGGCCAATCAGGAAGCCTACGCCCGCTGCGATACCCACGGATTGCCACGGGTTGGCCTGAACATAATCTTCAGTGGCTACCACGGCGGCTTGACCGCGTTCTTCGAGGGACTCTTTCGCGTCTTCAAGCGAGGCGCGGGCCTTGAGCAGGCTGTCCTTGATTTGCGCGCGTAGCTCGTCAGCCTGATCGCCGGCGATGCTCGCGGTGTGTTCCAGCAAGCGTTCAGTATCGCTGACCAAGGCTTGGAAATCAGCCTTCAGTATTTCTTGAGCAGTCTTTGCTTTTATGCGGGCCATGATTAACTCCGTGAGTGGCTTGTTTATGGTTCGAGTGTAGGCCTTTGCTGAAGGTTCACCGTTTTTCTTGGAAAAGCGCTGTGCAATTCAACTGACCGAGGCTCAATAGGGGTACGACATTACCTGAAATCATTCGTTTTCGCGGGCCGAATCCGGGGCATCGCGCGGGTCAGCGTTTTCAAAACAGCCTTCAAGCAGGTGGTATCGGTCATGACGGACTTCGTCCACTCGACGCCGCACGGCTTTCTCAGGCAGGCCCAGCAGGATAAGAGCGTGGGAGGCGAGCATCAGGCTCGACTCCAGCAATTCCGGCACCACTTCAGTTGCACCTGCCGCCTTGAGTTCCGCGAGTTGGCTGTCGTCGCGTGTTCTGACCAGTACGGGAACCTCCAGGGTAATCAGGCGGGCTTCCTTGAGAATGCTCATGGCCACCTCGGTATTGTCCACCGCGATCACCACGAGGCGCGCACGATCAAGGCCGACGGCACGCAAAAGGTCGCCGCGCCGGGCGTCGCCGTAATGCACGTTGTTGTCTGTTTTTAAAGCGTCTTCTATGCGCTCAGGATCATAGTCGAGGGCGATAAAGGCTTTGTGTTCGCGGCGCAGGAAACGCCCGATGGACTGGCCGACTCGACCGTAACCGCACATCACGACATGCCCGTGCAACTCGGCACTGTGAGCAGCAATGGCTTCGAGTTCGATTTCTTCGTTGGGCTTGCGATGCAAACTGGCTGCGATCCGGGGTGCGGCTCGCAGCAGCAAGGGTGTTAACAGCATCGAGCAGAAGGTGGCGGCCAACAGATAGCCGGCGATGTCGGCAGGAATCAGCGAATTGATCTGCATTTGCGCCATCAGCGCAAAGCAGAACTCACCGCCTTGAGCCAATGCCAGGCCGCTGCGCCACGCGGTTTCGCCGTCTCTGCCGCGTAACGTCAGCAGTGCCGCGACCACGCAGGCCTTGATCAGCATCAGGGCCAGTGTTAAGCCCAAAATCAGGACGCTGTGGTGAACAAACAGTTGCAGGTCGATCAGCATGCCAATACTGACAAAAAACAGCCCTAACAATATGTCGCGGAAAGGGCGGATATCGGCTTCGATCTGGTGCCGGTAATGGCTTTCACCCAGCAACATGCCGGCCAGAAAGGCCCCCAGCGCGGGTGATAAGCCCAGCAAGTGCGTCAGCCAGGCAGTCAGCAGTACGATCACCAGCGCCAGTAGCACAAACAATTCGGCTGAACGAGAGGCTGCCACTTCGCGGAACAGGCGCGGTAACAGAAAGCGGCTGGCCAACAGCAGCCCTATAAACAGAATGAGGGTTTTACCCAAGGTGACGGGCAGGGCCCAATACCAGGCGTGCTGGCTGCTTCCGGCAAAAACCGGTACCAGGGTCAGCAGCAACACCGCCACCACGTCTTGAAACAGCAGCACACCGATAGCGTTTTGACCGTGGGGGCTGAAAATCTCTCCCAGGCTAGTCAGTTCCTTGCTCACGATTGCCGTCGACGACAGCGAGAGCCCTGCTCCGAGCAGGAACGCGGTGCTGGCACTCAGGCCAAACGCATAGAGCAAGCCGCCCAGCACTGCCGAACTGACCAGCACCTGTAAGCTGCCCAAGCCAAAGACCACGCGGCGCAGCTTGAGCATTTTGGGCAGCGAGAACTCTAGCCCCAGTGAAAACAGCAGAAAGACCACACCCATTTCAGCCAGGTCCGGCAGGTCGGGGCTGTCATTGATCCAGTCCAGCGCGGTTGGCCCGACAAACAGGCCGACACAGAGATAGCCCAGTACGGGTGGCAGTTGCAGGCGTCGAAACAGCGCGATCACTACCAGTGATGACGCCAGAATGATTAACAAATTGGCAAACACGACAGCCTTCCTTGATCAGTTCGTATAAAAAGCCGCGAGCATCGGTTAATTAAAAGAGGCTGGCGCTGATTTAAATCACAGGTGGGTGCCTGCTTTGGAGTGCGCCGCTCTGAACCTGCGCGACGAACTGCAGCTTTGACGGTTCAAGCGTAGAACAGAGCGGGGCAATTGTATGCTGGCATGCCCCTGTGCAAGCGCATGCCTCTGGCGTGGTCGCAGTGGTCGACGCCCCAAGGGAAGCCCCCTAAACTGCCCTCTTATTTTATTAAGGTCATTGTGATGCCTTCCGAATGCCAATTGTTCGGCACCTTGGGTTGCCACCTCTGTGAGTTGGCTGAAGCGCAATTGATGCCGCTGGTCGAGCATGGGTTGCGGGTTGAGCTGATCGATATTGCTGACAGTGAAACCCTGTTTGAAGCTTACGGTTTGCGTATACCCGTGTTGCGCCGCGTCGACACGGGTGAAGAATTGGGATGGCCGTTCGATACGGCGCAAGTGGTGCACTTTCTGTCATCTGCGCAATAATCGCCAGTTGCGTCCATCGTTCGAGTCCATTTATGTCCATCCCGCTTTTCAACGCCGCTGAGCATCAGGCCAGCACCTTGTATTTGCCGCCTGGCACGTGGTCGACGGTGTTTGAGTGTTTGTGCGAGCATTTTCGAGCCATCAGCCGTGAGCAATGGCTTGACCGGATTGCCCGTGGCCGTGTACTGGACGGTTATGGGGCACCGATCAGTGTGCAGTTGGCGTACAAGGAAGGGTTGCGGATTCACTATTTTCGCGAAGTGCCCAACGAAACGCCTATTGCGGCGCAAGAAACCATTTTGTTCGCGGATGAGCATTTGGTGGTGGCGGATAAGCCGCACTTTCTGCCTGTCACGCCTGCGGGTGAGTACGTTGAGCAGACCCTGCTCCGCCGTTTGATTCGTACCCTGGATAACCCGCATCTGGTGCCGCTGCATCGCATTGATCGCCACACGGCGGGGTTGGTGCTGTTTTCAGCCAACCCGAGCAGCCGTTCGGCTTATCAATCGTTGTTTCCCACACGTAAAATCGACAAGCGTTACGAAGCGATCGCCAAAGCCCTGCCTGCTCTTGAGTTGCCGCGGGTGCATAAAAGCCGTCTGGTGGAGGGTGAGCCGTTTTTTCGCATGCAGGAAGGCGTGGGTGTCAGCAACACTGAGACGCGGGTCGAAGTGTGTGAGAAGAACGGTGAGTTGTGGCGTTATGCGCTGTACCCGGTTACGGGTAAAAAACACCAGTTACGGGTGCACATGGCTGCGCTGGGGGCAGGTATCTGCAACGATCCTTTTTATCCCGACGTGATCAAGGATGCAGTGGATGACTACGCCAACCCCCTGAAGTTACTGGCCCAAGGCTTGCGTTTTGACGATCCGCTGACGGGCGAACCGCGCGCCTTTGAAAGCCGCATTCGCCTGGACTGGTAGCGCTCCAGGCTACAGAACCCGCACCAGGCGGGTTCTGTGCTGGAGTCTGGGGCTTACAGGTCTTTAACTGTGCGAATCTGATCTTTATTGATGCGGGTGACTTTACCGTCCAATTGTTTGAACTGGTAAAAGCCCGAGGCTGCATCGTACTTGGGCGTGTCGACTGCCTGGATTTCACGACCGTCGTTGAGCGTGATTACTGTCGGCGAAGCGCAGCCCGCCAGAGCGGCCAGGCCAGCAGCCAGCATAAGAGCAGCGATAGTCCGATGAGTCATGGTGTTTCTCCAACAATTGAGAGTGCTTGAAAAATAACTGTTTTTGAGACGTGTACAACGCCGGCAAGTTCCGCTTCCAGTATTGCGGGGCCGACGTGGCGGGTCAATTCAGTGTTTGCGGGGTATTGAAGTTGTTCAGCCGCGGTTCATTCTCTGCGCATTGCACGGTCTGTGCATTGAGCTCAAGCAAGATATGGCGCGGGCTGCGTTCGCCAGATTGCCAGGCCGCTTCGATTTCGGCTGCCCGTGCCACCGGGATCACACACAGCAGCGGCTCCCAGTAGCGACCCTGGCGCACCATTGCCGGCACGGTGGGGGTTGCACTGGCAACGTGCAGCAGGGCTGTGAGCAATGCGCTGTCGACGCCGGGCACGTCACAGGGCAATACCAGCAGGTGTGAGTGTTTGGCTACGCTCAGACCGGCGCGAATGCCCGCCAGCGGCCCGTCAAAGTGGTCGTTGCCGTCGCTGATGACGTGATCGGCATAAAGGGCGTACTGCTCGCGATTGCGGTTGCACGAGATGATCAGGTCATCGGTGAAAGGCCGCGCAACACGCTGCACATGGCTGATCAAGGGTTCGCCTCGCCACATCACCAGGCCTTTGTCCTGACCGCCCATGCGCTGGCCGCGCCCGCCGGCGAGCAGCAGAATGGAGCATTGAAGCAAGTTCATGGGATGACTCCGTGCAACCAGGCAAATGAAGGGCTGTGATATAACATCGGGCTGTTTTTCCTACAACTGGACCTCACCCATGAACGCCAAGGCTGATGCACCTTTTGTCCCTTTGAACATTGCCGTGCTGACGGTCAGTGATACCCGAACCCTGGACACTGACACTTCCGGGCAAGTGTTTGTCGAGCGCTTGAACGCTGCCGGGCATTACCTGGCCGCGCGAGTGCTGCTCAAGGACGACCTCTACAAAATTCGCGCCCAGGTCGCGACCTGGATTGCCGATGACTCGGTGAACGTGGTGTTGATCACGGGCGGTACCGGGTTTACAGCCCGCGACAGCACGCCTGAAGCCGTGAGCTGTTTGCTGGACAAACAAGTTGATGGTTTCGGCGAGTTGTTCCGTCAGATCTCGGTCGCTGATATTGGCACTTCGACCGTGCAGTCCCGGGCGCTGGCCGGTTTGGCCAACGGCACCCTGGTGTGCTGCTTGCCGGGCTCAACCAACGCCGTGCGCACAGGCTGGGATGGCATTCTGGCCGAACAGCTCGATTCGCGGCATCGCCCGTGCAATTTTGTCGCTCATTTGAAGCAGGCACCGGCCTGTGAACCCCGTGGATAAGCCGGGCCGAACCGGTGCACTCATGCCGGTCGAAGACGCCTTGGCGCAATTGCTGGCGCTGGCCGAGGCTTCGTCGATCCGCGACAGTGAGTGGGTCGACCTTGCAGCGAGTCACGGCCGGGTGTTGGCCCATGACCTGATTTCCACACTGGATCTGCCGCCTTGGCCGAACAGTGCGATGGACGGTTATGCGTTAAGTGCTGCCGAGGGTTCGGCGGGGCCGTTGGTGGTCAGCCAACGGATTTTTGCAGGGCGTGCGCCTGAACCGCTGACCCCCGGCACCTGTGCACGAATTTTTACCGGTGCGCCCGTTCCGGTGGGCGCGGATTGCGTCGAAATGCAAGAAAACGTTCAGGTGCAGGCCGACGGCCGCGTGACGTTTACTGAAGCGCTGCACCCCGGTCAGAACATTCGACCACAAGGCCAGGAAACAACGGTAGGGGAAGTCGTGTTGTCGGCGGGCACTCGGCTGGGGCCGGTAGAGCAAGGCTTGGCCGCCTCATTGGGGTGTGCCGTGTTGCAGGTGATTCGGCGGGTGCGAGTGGCCGTCTTGTCGACCGGGGATGAATTGATTGAGCCGGGCCAACCCTTGGGGCCAGGGCAGATCTACAACAGCAACCGCGTGGTGCTGTGCAGTTGGCTGACCCGAATGGGCTGCGACGTGGTGGATGCCGGTATCTTGCCGGATGACTTGCCGGCGACCCGACAGCGTCTGGGTGAGCTGGGGGCTGTGGACCTGATCTTGTCCACGGGCGGCGTTTCAGTGGGTGAAGCCGATTTTCTCGGGATTGCCCTGCGCGAAGCCGGTGAACTGGCATTGTGGAAACTGGCCATAAAACCTGGAAAGCCGCTGACCTTCGGGCATTTTCGCGGTACCCCCGTGATAGGGCTGCCAGGCAACCCGGCCTCGACCCTCGTGACTTTCGCGATGCTGGCGCGGCCTTATCTGTTGCGCCGTCAGGGCGTACAAGCGGTCGAGCCCCTGAAGTTTGCCGTGCCGGCCGGGTTTGTCTGGCCCAAACCGGGCAACCGCCGCGAGTACCTGCGTGCACGCCTGGAAAACGGCCGGGCGATCATTTACAAAAACCAGAGTTCCGGTGTGTTGCGCAGTGCCGCGTGGGCTGAAGGGCTGGTGGAAGTGCTCGAAGGCACCACGCTGGTTGAAGGTGATCACGTCGGGTTTATTCCGCTGAGCGAAGTCTTGGCTTAAGCCGCGGTCAATGGGGGGGCGGCACCCGCCCGTACAGGTCGGTGAAGCGCACGATGTCGTCCTCGCCCACATACTCCCCGCTTTGTACTTCGATCATCACCAGGTCCACTTCGCCGGCATTGACCAGCCGGTGAGGGCGGCCGGGCTTGATGAACGTGGACTCATTGGTGTCGAGTACAAACTCGCGGTCACCGTTGGTCACCCGGGCCATGCCGCTGACCACAACCCAGTGTTCGCTGCGGTGGCGATGCATTTGCAAGGACAGCGCACCGTGCGGCTTGACCACAATGCGTTTGATTTTGAACCCCGGGCCTTCTTCGAGCACCGTATAAGTGCCCCACGGCCGTGTCACCGTACGATGCAGGCGATAAGCATCGTGGCCCTGGCGCTTGAGTTCGCGGGCAATGTAACTCACGTCCTGGCTGCGGTTGGCGTCGGCCACCAGCAAGGCGTCCGGCGTGTCGATAATGATCAGATCATTCAGGCCAACGCCCCCCACCAGCCGTTTGGGCGAGTCGATATAGCAGTTATGCACATCATGCAGCACGTGATCCCCCGTGCAATGGTTGCCATTGGCATCCGCCGGGCTTAACTCACGCACAGCCTGCCATGAACCGATATCGCTCCAGCCGGGTTCGCACGGCACCACCGCCACGTTGCGGGAGTGCTCCATCAACGCATAGTCGATGGAAATGTCGGGCACCTGCGCGAAGGTGTGGCTGTCCAGTTCCAGATGGCGCGTGTGCGGCCCCTCAAACAACGGGCTGCGTTCCAGGCATTGGCTTACAGCAGCCAGCACTTCTGGCGCGTGTTCTTCGAATTCGCGCAGCAGCGTATCGACGCGCATGCAAAACATGCCGCTGTTCCATAGGTGTAAACCGCCCTCAAAGTAGCGGCGGGCGGTCGTAAGATCAGGTTTCTCGACGAAGCGGGTCACGGTATGGCTGCCGTTAGTCAGTGCCGGGCCTGTTTCGATATAGCCAAAACCGGTTTCTGCGCGGGTTGGCACGATGCCGAACGTGACCAGCCAGCCCTGGTCGGCCAATTGGCGGGCACGCTCGACAGCCTGGACGAAAGCGCCAAGGTCGGTCATCAAATGATCGGCGGGCAGCACCAGTAGTTGTGCCTCGTCACCGTAACGCCGGGCGACGTGCAACGCAGCGGCGGCAATGGCGGGTGCGGTGTTGCGCCCGAAGGGCTCAAGAATAAACCCCAGCTCAACGCGATCCTGATTCAAGGCGCGGTAGTCGTCGAGCGTGCGGAAGAACACCTCGCGATTGGTCACCGTCAGCAGTTGGCTCACGCCCGGCAAGCCGACGGCACGTTGAAAGGTCTTCTGCAGCAGGCTCTCGCCATCGGGCAAGGACATAAAGGGCTTGGGCATGGCCTCGCGCGACACTGGCCATAGCCGAGTGCCTGCGCCACCGGCGATGATGCAGGGAATGAGTGTGCTCATTGAGAATGTCTATAGAGTCGAAGGGGCGCTAACCGGTGCGCAAGTTTGACCGGTTCCGACGCAATGATCGACCCGTTGATGCCAATGCGGGGTATCAGGTAAAAAAACTGGCGTGAAGAAGGGCCTTTCGGGTGGGCTTGTTGTCCAAAAACCACGTTGACGAGTTCGAGGACTGAAACATGAGTGCAGGTAAGGCTTTTTTGATTTTGCACGGCAAGCAAGCGCTAAACGAAGACGTGCGCGCCGCGGTTGAGCAGCGGCGCGCCATGGGCTGGGAGTTGGCGGTTCGCCTGACCTGGGAGGCGGGTGACGCGCAGCGCCTGGTGGGTGAAGCGCTTGCGGCGGGTTACGACCACATCATTGCGGGCGGGGGGGATGGCACGTTGCGCGATGTGTGCGAAGCGCTGGCGCGCGCCGGTACTCAGGCTAGCCTGGTACTGTTGCCACTGGGTACCGCCAATGACTTTGCCCGGGCGGCTGGGGTCTCCCTGGAGCCGCACGAGGCGTTGGCTTTGCTGGATGTGCCCGCACGGCCTGTCGACCTGGGTGAAGCCGGCGATCAGCTCTTCCTGAACATGGCCACGGGCGGTTTTGGCAGCCAGGTCACGGCCAATACTTCCGAAGACCTGAAAAAAGTGCTGGGCGGTGCTGCCTATCTGTTTACCGGGTTGTCGCGCTTTGGCGAGCTGCACGCGGCCTATGCCGAGTTGCAGGGCCCGGATTTTCACTGGCAGGGTGAGTTGCTGGCGCTGGGCATCGGCAACGGTCGCCAGGCGGGAGGCGGTCATGAACTGTGCCCGCAGGCCTTGGCCGATGATGGCCTGTTGGATATCAGCATTTTACCCGCCCCGCAGGAAGTGGTCGGTACCGTCAAAAGCCTGATGACGGACGGCTGGGGGCTGGACAATTTGTTCGTTCGGGCACGTCTGCCCTGGGTCGACATCAAGGCGAGCGAAGGGCTCTCGCTCAACCTGGATGGTGAACCCATGCAGGGCGACACTTTACGTTTCAGCGTGCGCAAGGGGGCGGTGAACGTGCATTTACCCAAGGATTCGCCCCTGCTGAGTCAAGGTCTTTGAACCTGAGCCGATAACCTTGTACATCTTGCCCTTTCGCTCAGGAGTTGTTCATGGCTGGCATTCTCGACACGGTAGATCAGCGCACTCAGCTGGTGGGTGCAAACCGCCTGGAACTGCTGATGTTTCGCCTGGCGGGTCGGCAATTGTTTGCGATCAATGTGTTCAAGGTTCAAGAAGTCGTGCCGTTGCCGGCGCTGACCCTGATGCCGCACCGTCACCCTCACGTCTGTGGCGTGGTGAACCTTCGCGGTAAAACCTTGCCAGTGATCGATTTGTCCCGGGCGATTGGCATGCGCCCGGTAGTGCCAGGGCCGGACAGCACGATTATTGTGACCGAGTATAACCGTTCGATTCAGGCGTTTCTGGTGGGGGGCGTTGATCGCATCGTCAACCTGAATTGGGAAGAAATTCTGCCGCCGCCCGGCAGTGCCGGGCGTCAGCATTACCTGACAGCCATCAGCAAAGTGGATGAGCAACTGGTCGAAATCATTGACGTTGAGAAGGTGCTGGCTGAAATCGTGCCGTACAACGCCCGGGTCTCCCGTGAAAAATTGGCCGACCCGTTGCTTGAACAGGCCCGGGGCCGTGAAGTGCTGTTGGTGGATGATTCCAGCGTGGCGCTGGCACAACTGCGTGAAACACTCGCGCAATTGGGCATCAACATGCACGTGGCCAGCGATGGCCTTAAAGCCCTGAACCTGCTCAAGAAATGGGCGGACAGCGGCCACGTGATGACAGACAAGTTGCTGATGGTGTTCACGGATGCCGAGATGCCGGAAATGGATGGCTATCGGCTAACCACGGAAATTCGTGGCGATGCGCGCCTGCGAGATCTTTACGTCGTGCTGCACACCTCATTGTCGGGGAGCTTCAATGAGTCGATGGTCAAGAAAGTCGGTTGCGATAATTTTCTCTCCAAATTCCAGCCCGATAAATTGGTCGATGTGGTCCGCGAGCGCTTGCTGCGGGATCAAATGCCCGCGTAACGCGCCGTCGACCGGGTGATCTTTGCAGGGCCGGGGCGCTCGTATACTGTGGTGTTTTTTCCGCAAGGAATTGACCCATGCTGCGTTTGAGCGCGCTTTATCGTTTCCCTTTGAAGTCGGCCAAGGGCGAACACCTGTCCGCCGTCCACCTGGACCGGTTGGGTGTGGTCGGTGATCGCCGCTGGATGGTGGTGGAGGCGGCGAATGGGCGCTTTCTCACCCAGCGCGCGGACCCGAAAATGAGCCAATTGTCTGCGCTGTGGAATGGCTCGGGCGGGTTGACGCTGAGCGCTGAACACCTCGGGGCTCTGGACGTGGTCGTGCCGCAGGCCGATACAAGCTTACGTGGCGTCACCCTCTGGCGCGACACGTTGCGCGTGCCGGATGCCGGCGATGAGGCGGCTGACTGGCTGAGTCGCTTTATGGGTAAGTCGGTGCGCCTGGTGCATGTCCCGCTCGAACGTGCACGCACGACCGAGGCCGGTTATGGCCGTGATGATGACAAGGTCGCGTTTGCCGATGGTTTCCCATTGCTGCTGATCGGTCAGGCCTCGCTGGATGACCTTTCGAGCAAGGTCGGCCGGTCGTTGGACATGTTGCGTTTCAGGCCCAACCTGGTGGTTGAAGGCAGTGCGGCCTTTGCCGAAGACGGCTGGAAGCGTATCCGCATCGGCGATATCGAGTTTCGTGTGGTCAAGCCCTGTTCTCGCTGCATCCTCACGACCGTTGACCCGCACACCGGTGTGCGCGATGAACGACGCGAACCGCTCACGACCTTATCTACCTACCGCAAGCAGGACGGTGAGGTCATGTTTGGCCAGAACCTGGTCAATGACAGCGAGGGCGTACTGGAAGTCGGAATGCCAGTCACCCTTCTGGAATAACGCATCACGCGCCTGTAGGCGCGAGCTTGCTCGCGATCTGTTGAAGTTCAAAAGATCGCAAGCAGTCGAGCGTCGATAAGGGCCTGAGAGTGATCACTGATCGTCAAAAAACCGCTCATGCCAATCCACGATGGGCTGTGGCACGTTGAGTTTCTGGCCGTAGATCACCGAGTACGACAATACGTTTTGCACGTACTGACGGGTCTCGTCGAACGGGATGCTTTCAACCCAGACGTCGAAGCCCAGGTGGTTGGCACCCTTGAGCCATTGGCGAACGCGGCCGGGGCCGGCGTTATAGGCGGCCGATGCCAGCACCCGGTTGCCATTGAACTGGCCATGCACCTGGCTGAGGTAGGCCGCACCCAGTTGAATGTTGGTGTCCGGGTTTAGTACTTGTTGTGGTGACGCCAGCGGGATGCTGAACCGGCGGGCCGTCTCCTTGGCGGTGGCTGGCATCAATTGCATCAGGCCGCTGGCCCCCACGCCGGAGCGGGCATCGTCCATGAACGCACTTTCCTGGCGGGTGATAGCAAAGACCCAGCTCGGGTGCAGCCCGCGTACTTTGGCTTCACGAACCAAGGTGTCGCGGTGAGCCATCGGGAAACGAATGTTCAGGTCGTCCCAGTATTGGGCTTGGCTGATGGTGCGAATGGCCGGGAAATACCATTTCATGTCGTAGGCCAGCTTGGCCTGGGCGACCATTTCGTCGCGGTTGAAATGACGGCTAACGTGATACCACTCACGACGCCCGTCGACGATTTGCCCACGGTCATGAAACTCTAGCGCCCGTTGAACGCCCGGGGTATTGCGCACCTTACTGATCAGCTGAGGGCTGAGCATCAGCGGTTTGTTATTGAGCTGGTAGGGCGCGTGGGCGCGGTCGGCCGCCAGAAAGCCGTAGAAGTCGCGCTCGTTGGCGACTTTCTTGAACAGCGCTTGTGCCTGAGGGTTCTTGGGTTCGGCCAGTTCAAGGCTGCGGGCCTGCCAGTAACGCCAGCGACTGGTGTTCGCCAGATCTTCAGGCAGTTTGCGGGTCAACTGGTAGGCTTCTTCCCAGCGCCCCAGGCGCAACAGTAACCGCAGGCGCCACTCCGTGACGGTGTTGTCGCGTAACTCCGGGTCGTACCGGGTCATGATGTCCAGGCCGCGACTGTCGTAGCGGCGTGCGAATGTCAGGCCGATTTCACGGGCGATGGCGACTTTTTCGTCGCGCGAAAAGTGCATGTTGTTGGCGTAGGTGTCCAGCAACCCGGCGGCTTTCTCCGGGTCTTGCCGGGCCAGGCGGCGCAAACCGAGGCCGACGGCGTCGGACATGGCTTCACTGGCTGGCAGGAAGCGCGAGGGTTGGCTGAGCAGATCGGGCTTTTGCGCAACCTCAATCATCAGCTTTGCTTGCGGGCCCAAGGTGTTCAGGCCGTTGGCCAATGACGTGGCCAGCGCATAATTACGGGCTTCAGCCGCCAGCTTGACCCGCTGCCAGCGCTTTTGTTCGGTCAACTGGCCTTGCGCCGCCCATTGGCTGAACAGCGGATCACAAGCGGCGGGTTGCGCCTTGCCGACCATCCACAGTTTTTCGGCGCTGGCATAGCCTTCGGCCTTGAGGTTGTGATTGAGCTGATACTGACCGTTGAGGCAGTCGAGTTCAGTGAAATTGAGTTTTGGGTCGTAGTACTTGACGAAGGTCGCCCAGTCACCGCGCTCAGCCAGCCAGCGCAGCCAGCGCAATTTCATCCAGTTGGCCTGTGGCAGGTCGCCATGCTCGGCCAGGAACTGCTCGATTTCGGTATTGCTGGCCGACTTGAGGCGCGCGGTCAGTTCGTCGTACGCCAGGTAAGGCGTTAGCGGGTAGCTGCGCAGGGCGGCGGCATTCTGAAAATAGGGGCCTGAATCGCCTTTGGCCAATGCTCGTTTGGCGTTGTCATAGAGTTGGCGTTGTTGAGTGAGGTCGGCGGCCAAGGTGGATTGAACGGCACACCCGGTGAGAAGCAGGCAGGATAAAAAATTAAAAAGACGACTGCGCATGAGGCTTCCGTACGAATAAATAAACGCGACAAGTGCGGGCAAGGCCGCACTGATTGTCCCGTAGCTTAGCCTTTTGCCGGCAGCCCGTGAACGCCTCACCGGTCAAGCGGTGCAACTTGGCACTAAATGGATGGCGGAGGCGGCCGAACACGAAATACCCGGCCGCCTGAGGGCTCAAATCAGGTAGAATGCGCGCCCAGTTTTTGGAGAAGCTCATGACCCTGCTCAAATTCAGCGATGTGTCCCTTGCTTTCGGCTCTACGCCGTTGTTGGACAAGGTGTCCTGGCAGATCGCCCGTGGAGAGCGGGTGTGCATCATCGGCCGAAACGGCACCGGTAAGTCCAGCATGATGAAGCTGGTCAAAGGTGATCAGAAGCCCGATGACGGCGCTGTCTGGCGCGCACCCGGCCTCAAGATTGGCGAATTGCCGCAAGAGTTGCCGGTAGCCGACGAGCGGACTGTGTTCGACGTGGTGGCCGAAGGCCTGGACGGTGTGGGTGAGCTGCTTGCTCAATATCATCACCTGAGCCAGAACATCGTCACCGATGCCGACCTGGACAAGCTGATGCATGTCCAGCAAGACCTCGAAGCCCGTGATGGCTGGCGCTTGCAGCAATTGGTCGACAGCACCCTGAGCCGTCTGCAATTGCCTGCCGATAAAACCTTGGCCCAGTTGTCCGGTGGCTGGCGTCGTCGCGTCCTGCTGGCGCAAGCCCTGGTGTCCGAGCCTGATCTGTTGCTGCTCGACGAACCGACCAACCACCTGGACATCGGTGCGATTGCCTGGCTGGAAGAAGCGCTCAAGGATTTCCAGGGCGCGGTTCTGTTTATTACCCACGACCGTTCATTCTTGCAGAACCTGGCGACCCGGATTCTGGAGCTGGACCGTGGCGGCCTGATCGACTGGAACGGCGACTACGCCAGCTTCCTGGTCCACAAGGAAGCTACCCTGGCGGCCGAAGAAACCGCCAACGCGCTGTTCGACAAGCGCCTGGCCCAGGAAGAAGTCTGGATCCGTCAGGGCATCAAGGCCCGTCGTACCCGCAACGAAGGCCGGGTTCGCGCCCTGAAGGCGCTGCGTGTAGAGCGCAGCGAGCGCCGTGAGCGCACCGGCAAGGCGAATATCCTGCTCGACACGGCAGACAAGTCCGGCAAGCAAGTGATGGTGCTGGAAAATGTCAGCTTTGCTCACCCTGAGGGGCCGTTCCTGATCAAGGACTTCTCGATGGTGCTGCAACGTGGCGACCGTATCGGTCTGCTGGGTGCCAACGGTACCGGTAAAACCACCTTGCTGAAGCTGATGCTGGGCGGCCTGCAGCCGACCAATGGCTCCGTGGAAGAGGGGACGCGTATCGACGTGGCCTACTTCGACCAGTTGCGCCATCAGCTGGATCTGGAAAAAACCGTCATCGACAACGTGGCCGAAGGCCGCGACTTCATCGATATCGACGGCCAGAGCCGCCATGTACTGAGCTATCTGGGTGACTTCCTGTTCAGCCCGCAGCGTGCACGCACGCCGGTCAAGGCACTGTCGGGCGGTGAGCGAGCGCGTTTGTTGCTGGCCAAACTGTTCAGCAAGCCGGCCAACCTGCTGGTGCTCGATGAGCCGACCAACGACCTGGATGTTGAAACCCTGGAATTGCTCGAAGAGGTCTTGCTGACCTTCCAGGGCACTGTGCTGATGGTTAGCCACGACCGGGCATTCCTCGACAACGTGGTCACCAGCACGCTGGTCTTCGAAGGTGAAGGCAAGGTGCGTGAGTACGTCGGTGGCTATCAGGACTGGCTGCGTCAAGGCGGCTCGCCGCGCTTGTTGGGTGTGACCGAGAGCAAATCCGGCAAGGCTGACCTCAACTCGGCCGTGGTCACGGCGGCACCGGCCCAGGCGGCGGCTGCACCGGCACCGGCGGCGAAAAAGAAACTCAGCTACAAATTGCAGCGTGAGCTTGAAGCATTGCCGGGCGAGATCGATGCCAAGGAGCAAGCCATTGCTGCGGTTGAGGCTGAAATGGCCGATGCAGGTTTTTACCAGCGCCCTGCGGCGCAAACGGCGGAAGTGATCGCCAAGCTGGAAAAGCTGCAAAACGAGCTTGAGCAGTTGGTCGAGCGTTGGGCTGAGCTGGATGCCTGATTGATCACGTGCTGAACAAAAAAGCCCGGCCTTTTAATTGAAAAGGTCGGGCTTTTTGCTGTCGTGCTGATGTTTTATGAGCTGGACTTGACCAGTCTTACGGCGAGAACGTCACAAGGTGCGCCGTGCAGAACGTCATTGGCGGTAGAACCCAGCAGCAGCGCCAGGCCGTGGCGGCCATGGCTGCCGACCACGATCAGGTCGCATTGTTGCTCTTTGGCCAGGTGATGGATTTCCTGACGGGGCTGGCCGTAAGTCAGGTGGCATCGTTCTTTTTCCAGGGATGGATACTTTGCGATCAGGCGCTCAAGGCGCTCCTTGGCTTGGTCAAACTGTTGTTGTTGCAGTTGAGAGAGGTCCATAGGAACGTCTCCGCCGAATGCCATTGCCATGGGCTCAACGATATGTACCAGCGACAGTTTGGCACCGTTGGCTGTAGCGCTTTCATTGGCGCGTTTGATGACTGGGTCACATTCTTCGGTCAGGTCGACAGCGACCAAAATATGTTCGTAGGGCATGGGAGGCGCTCCTGTAGGTGGCAATTTGTTGTGAGTATGGCCCCTTTGTAGAGGCTAAGTCTGGATCGGGGTCAACTCGTTAATACAGTTAATATGAGTACAGATATGACGGTATGGATAGTGGTGTCAATCCTGGCGCTGATTTTGAGCCCTTTGGCCTGGCTACGGCCTTCGCGTCGTCAGAGCGGACGCATGGCATTGCGTATGGAAGCGCGGCGCATGGGGTTGGCCATGCAGCTGACTTCCCAGGAGTGGCCACATTGGCTTGAGCCGGAGCCGCCGGGTTCCTGTGCGCAGTTTCATCGACCGCGGCGCAGCACTAAGCCAGATGTATGGTGCTATTGGCAATCGGCGCCGGGATTATGGGTCAATCAATGGCGTGAAGCTTGCGTCGATGAGCGCTTGCTGACTCAATTCAGCACATTGCCGGCGAACGTGTACAAAGTGGAAGCCGGGCCACAGATGATTGCCTTGTACTGGGGCGAGAAGGGCGAACCGCAAGTCCTGCAAGCCATTGATCAAGTGCTTAAAGCACTGGCGTAAGCCGCGTTCTTGTCGTCGCTGACGAGGCCCGAGGCTGCGATGGGGTGCGCAGCGCCCCCCCCCCCGGCGACGGCCCTGGGCTCGCACCGCCAGTGGTTACATCATCAGCGATTAAAGTGGGCTGCCCTGCCGTAAAACGCTGTCTATCCTTGTCTACTCTTCTGCGGGTGTTAAATCTGACCGGTGAGTCGTTTTGTCATGGTTGTTTTGGACAATTGACAATCGTGGGCTTTTCCCTGAATGTGTCGACACCCAAATCAAACGGGCGTATGAATCGGGTGTTTGCCGTGTAGGCAACACTCGCATGAGCCCGATTATCGCATCGGCGGGTGTGCCTGGTGAGTTGGCGTTAGCAGTGGCGCAATACCCACTGCCAGTCAGACACCAGCGTCCGATGTGTACTGTTCAGCTTCCATATCCTGGAGATCAGTTGATGATTTACGAAGGTAAAGCCATCACGGTTACGGCTCTTGAAAGTGGCATCGTCGAACTGAAGTTCGACCTCAAGGGTGAGTCCGTCAACAAGTTCAACCGTCTAACCCTGAACGAATTGCGTCAGGCCGTTGACGCGATCAAGGCAGATGCTTCGGTCAAGGGTGTCATTGTTTCCAGCGGTAAAGACGTCTTTATCGTCGGCGCAGACATCACCGAGTTCGTCGAAAACTTCAAGTTGCCGGATGCCGAGCTGATCGCTGGCAACCTCGAAGCCAACAGAATCTTCAGTGATTTCGAAGACCTCGCGGTGCCGACGGTTGCTGCCATCAATGGCATCGCGTTGGGCGGTGGTCTGGAAATGTGCCTGGCCGCGGACTTCCGCGTCATGGCCGACAGCGCCAAAATCGGTTTGCCTGAAGTCAAGCTGGGCATCTACCCGGGCTTCGGCGGTACCGTACGCTTGCCTCGTCTGATCGGCGCTGATAACGCGATCGAGTGGATCGCTTCCGGTAAAGAAAACCGGGCTGAAGACGCGCTGAAAGTGGGTGTTGTTGATGCTGTGGTGCCTGCCAATGAGCTGGGCGCAGCGGCGTTGGACCTGGTCAAGCGTGCCATCAGCGGCGAACTGGACTTCAAGGCCAAGCGCCAGCCGAAGCTTGATAAGCTCAAGCTGAACGCGATTGAACAAATGATGGCTTTCGAAACCGCCAAGGGTTTCGTGGCAGGCCAGGCGGGCCCGAACTACCCGGCACCGGTCGAAGCGATCAAGACCATCCAGAAAGCCGCCAACTTTGGGCGTGACAAGGCGCTGGAAGTTGAAGCAGCGGGCTTCGCCAAGCTCGCCAAAACGTCGGCTTCGCAGTGCTTGATCGGCCTGTTCCTGAATGATCAGGAACTGAAAAAGAAAGCCAAGGTCTACGACAAGATCGCCAAGGACGTGAAGCAGGCCGCCGTTCTCGGCGCAGGCATCATGGGTGGCGGGATTGCCTATCAGTCGGCCTCAAAAGGCACGCCGATCCTGATGAAAGACATCAACGAGCACGGCATTGAGCAAGGCCTGGCAGAAGCCGCCAAGCTGCTGGTTGGCCGCGTTGATAAAGGTCGCATGACCCCAGCGAAAATGGCTGAAGTGCTTAACGGCATTCGCCCGACCTTGTCCTACGGTGATTTTGGCAATGTTGACCTGGTGGTCGAAGCCGTTGTCGAGAACCCGAAGGTCAAGCAAGCCGTGTTGGCAGAGGTGGAAAACCACGTCCGCGAAGACGCCATCCTGGCGTCCAATACCTCGACCATTTCCATCAGCCTGCTGGCCAAAGCCCTCAAGCGTCCGGAAAACTTCGTCGGCATGCACTTCTTCAACCCGGTGCACATGATGCCGCTGGTTGAGGTCATTCGGGGCGAGAAGTCCAGCGAACTGGCCGTTGCAACAACCGTTGCCTACGCGAAGAAAATGGGCAAGAACCCGATTGTCGTTAACGATTGCCCGGGCTTTTTGGTCAACCGCGTACTGTTTCCGTACTTCGGCGGTTTCGCCAAACTGGTCAGTGCCGGTGTGGACTTCGTGCGCATCGACAAGGTCATGGAAAAATTCGGCTGGCCAATGGGCCCGGCCTATCTGATGGACGTGGTTGGCATCGACACGGGCCATCACGGTCGTGACGTTATGGCTGAAGGCTTCCCTGATCGCATGAAAGACGATCAGCGTTCCGCCATTGATGCGCTGTATGACGCCAAGCGCCTGGGCCAGAAGAACGGCAAGGGCTTCTACGCCTACGAAGAAGACAAGCGCGGCAAGCAGAAAAAAGTCGTGGATTCCAGCGTACTTGAAGTGCTTAAGCCGGTTGTCTACGAGCAGCGTGAGGTGACTGACGAAGACATCATCAACTGGATGATGATTCCGTTGTGCCTTGAGACCGTGCGCTGCCTGGAAGACGGCATTGTAGAGACCGCGGCCGAGGCCGATATGGGCCTGGTGTACGGCATTGGCTTCCCGCCGTTCCGTGGCGGTGCGCTGCGTTACATCGACTCGATCGGTGTGGCAGCGTTCGTGGCCCTGGCGGATCAGTACGCTGAACTGGGCGCGCTGTACCACCCGACTGCGAAGCTGCGTGAAATGGCCAAAAACGGCCAGAGCTTCTTCGGTTAAGCGCCCCATTAGAGTGAGAGTGAAATTATGAGCTTGAATCCTAGAGACGTGGTGATTGTTGACTTCGGTCGCACCCCGATGGGCCGCTCCAAGGGTGGCATGCACCGCAACACCCGTGCTGAAGACATGTCTGCGTACCTCATCAGCAAAGTACTGGAGCGCAACGGCAAGGTTGACCCGGCTGAAGTGGAAGATGTGATCTGGGGCTGTGTGAACCAGACCCTGGAACAGGGCTGGAACATTGCGCGCATGGCGTCGTTGATGACCCAGATCCCGCACACCTCGGCAGCACAGACCGTTAGCCGCTTGTGCGGCTCGTCCATGAGTGCCTTGCACACGGCAGCGCAAGCGATCATGACCGGTAACGGTGACGTGTTCGTCGTGGGCGGCGTCGAGCATATGGGCCACGTGAGCATGATGCACGGTGTTGACCCTAACCCGCACATGTCGCTGTACGCGGCCAAGGCCTCGGGCATGATGGGCCTGACGGCTGAAATGCTGGGCAAAATGCATGGCATCACCCGCGAACAGCAAGATGCCTTTGGCGTGCGCTCACATCAGTTGGCCTGGAAGGCGACCGTGGAAGGCAAGTTCAAGGACGAGATCATCCCGATGCAAGGGTATGACGATAAAGGCTTCCTGAAAGTTTTCGACTACGATGAGACTATCCGTCCGGAAACGACCCTGGAAAGTCTGGCTGCCTTGAAACCGGCCTTCAACCCTAAAGGCGGTACCGTGACGGCGGGAACGTCATCGCAAATTACCGATGGCGCTTCGTGCATGATCGTAATGTCGGCACAGCGCGCCAAGGATCTGGGGCTTGAGCCGCTGGCCGTGATTCGCTCGATGGCTGTTGCCGGTGTCGACCCGGCAATCATGGGCTATGGTCCAGTACCGGCCACACAAAAAGCTTTGAAGCGGGCGGGCTTGAATATGGCCGATATCGACTTCATTGAGTTGAATGAAGCGTTCGCCGCACAGGCCTTGCCAGTACTGAAAGATTTGAAAGTACTCGACAAGATGGATGAGAAGGTTAACCTGCACGGCGGTGCTATCGCTCTGGGCCATCCATTTGGATGCTCGGGTGCTCGTATCTCCGGCACCCTGCTCAATGTAATGAAGCAGAATGGCGGCACCTTTGGGTTGTCCACCATGTGCATTGGTCTTGGCCAGGGCATTGCCACCGTCTTCGAACGCGTCTAAGCGTTGCGTTGATGGAAGCCGGGGCCATGTGCCCCGGTTTTTGTTTTTTGGACTTTTTTATTTTTTTATTTGCAGGGTGCCGCACTATGTCGCTACAACCTGGGCTCTATCAGCACTATAAGGGGCCGCACTATCGGGTCTTTAATACGGCTCGCCATTCTGAAACCGAAGAATGGGTTGTGTTTTACCAGTCCTTGTATGGCGACTATGGTTTTTGGGTGCGCCCACTGAGCATGTTTCTGGAAAACGTCACTGTTGAGGGCGAGCAGGTTCCCCGCTTCACACTGATCCAGGCTGAACCCAGCCTTTTTACCGGCGGCTAAGATGACGTCGCGCACCCCGCTGCGCTTGACCTCACCTTGTTGCCACTATATATAGCGGTGCCGCGTCAGGCGCGAACCGCCTTTCACTTCTAGAATTCAGGAATTTTCTGATCCATGGGCAAATCGCTGGTCATTGTGGAATCCCCGGCTAAGGCCAAGACCATCAACAAGTACTTGGGTAACGAGTACGTGGTGAAGTCGAGTATCGGCCATATCCGAGACCTGCCCACCAGCGGTTCGGCTAGCGCCAGCAAAGAACCGGCTGCCAAGCGTGGCAAGGCTGCGGCGGGCGAAGCGCCGGCCTTGTCGCCAAAAGAGAAGGCTCAAAAGCAGCTGATCTCGCGCATGGGGGTTGATCCGGAGCACGGCTGGAAAGCCAAGTACGAGATCCTTCCGGGCAAGGAAAAAGTCATTGAGGAGCTGCGTCGGCTCGCCAAGGATGCTGACACCATCTACCTCGCAACCGACTTGGATCGCGAGGGGGAAGCCATTGCCTGGCACCTGCGCGAAGCCATCGGTGGGGATGACAGCCGTTACAAGCGCGTGGTGTTCAACGAGATCACCAAAAAAGCCATTCAGGAAGCCTTTTCCAAGCCGGGCGAACTGGACATCAACCGTGTAAATGCCCAGCAAGCGCGACGCTTTCTCGATCGCGTGGTGGGTTACATGGTTTCGCCACTGCTGTGGGCCAAGATTGCACGAGGCTTGTCGGCGGGCCGTGTGCAGTCGGTTGCGGTGAAGCTGGTGGTTGAGCGTGAGCGCGAAATCCGCGCCTTCAACCCCGAAGAGTACTGGGAAGTCCACGCAGACCTCGGTACCGCCAAGGGTGCGAAAGTGCGCTTTGATGTGGCCCGTGAAAAAGGCGAAGCCTTCAAACCGCTGAATGAAGCGCAGGCCATGGCCGCCCTGGAGAAGCTGAAGGCTTCCAGCTACAGCATCGTCAAGCGTGAAGACAAGCCTACCAGCAGCAAGCCATCGGCTCCCTTCATCACGTCAACCTTGCAACAGGCGGCCAGTAACCGCCTGGGCTTTGGCGTGAAGAAAACCATGATGATGGCTCAGCGTCTGTATGAGGCGGGCTACATCACGTATATGCGTACCGACTCCACCAACTTGTCCGCCGATGCGGTCGAGATGGCGCGTACGTATATCGAAGGTGAATTCGGTGCGTCTTACCTGCCACCGGCACCTAATGTGTACAGCAGCAAGGAAGGCGCACAAGAGGCTCACGAGGCGATCCGCCCGTCGGATGTCAACATGCACCCGAGCAAGCTGTCAGGCATGGAGCGCGACGCTGAGCGCCTTTACGAGCTGATCTGGCGTCAGTTCGTGGCCTGCCAGATGCTGCCGGCCAAATACCTGTCCACCACTGTCAGTGTTGCGGCCGGCGATTTCGAGTTGCGTGCCAAGGGTCGCATCCTCAAATTTGATGGTTACACCCGTGTCATGCCGCAAATTGCCAAGCCCGGTGATGACGATGTGCTACCGGACATGGCGCAGGGTGAAGTGCTGAAGTTGATCGGCCTCGATCCGACCCAGCATTTCACCAAGCCCCCCGCGCGCTACTCCGAAGCCAGCTTGGTGAAAGAGATGGAAAAACGCGGCATTGGTCGTCCTTCGACCTATGCGGCGATTATTTCGACCATTCAGGATCGGGGTTATGTGGCGCTGCATAATCGCCGTTTCTATTCCGAGAAAATGGGCGATATCGTGACCGAGCGCCTGTCCGAAAGTTTCTCTGATTTGATGGACTACGGCTTCACCGCCGGCATGGAAGAGAACCTTGATGATGTGGCCCAAGGCGAGCGCGACTGGAAGAACGTACTTGACGAATTTTACGGCAGCTTCAAGAAGAAGCTCGAAGTAGCGGCTGACCCTGACGGCGGCATGCGTGCCAATCAGCCTGTCATGACCGATATTGCGTGTAAGGAATGCGGTCGCCCCATGCAGATCCGCACCGCCTCAACGGGTGTTTTCCTGGGTTGCTCGGGTTATAGCTTGCCGCCCAAAGAACGCTGCAAAGCGACGGTCAACCTGGTGCCAGGCGATGAAATTGCCGCTGACGATGAAGGTGAATCCGAATCGCGGGTGTTACTGGGTAAGCACCGCTGCCCGATTTGCAGCACTGCGATGGATGCGTACCTTCTGGATGAAAAGCACAAGCTGCATATCTGCGGTAACAACCCGGATTGCACAGGCTATGAAATCGAAGAGGGTAGTTATCGCATCAAGGGCTACGAAGGCCCAAGCCTTGAGTGCGACAAGTGCGGCAGTGAAATGCAACTCAAAACCGGCCGTTTCGGCAAGTTCTTCGGGTGCACCAATGCGGAATGTAAAAATACCCGCAAGCTGCTGAAAAGTGGTGAGGCGGCACCGCCGAAAATGGACCCGGTGAAAATGCCGGAGCTCAAGTGCGAGAAGGTCAACGACACCTATATCTTGCGTGACGGTGCTTCGGGGCTATTCCTGGCGGCGAGCCAGTTCCCGAAAAACCGCGAGACGCGCGCGCCTTTGGTGATTGAAATCATCCCGCACAAGGACGAGATCGATCCCAAGTATCACTTCTTGTGTGACGCGCCCAAGAAAGACCCAGAGGGTCGCCCGGCAGTGATTCGCTACAGTCGCAAAACCAAAGAGCAATATGTGCAGACTGAGGTGGAGGGCAAGCCAACGGGCTGGCGCGCGTTCTACGACGGTGGTAGCTGGAAAATTGAAGACAAGCGTAAAGAAAAAGACGCTTGAAACTGAACTGACCCGCTAACAAAAAAACCGCGCAAGGGCTGTAGGCCTTGCGCGGTTTTTTGATACTGGAAGCGCCATTAAACGTGGCGGCTATGGGTGCCATGCCAGCGGCTACAGGTCCTGTGTGATTCATGGGTTCGCCCAAGCCGAGGCGTCTGTGCGCCACGTTGGCATTCTGTTAGAAGCCAACCTCAGCAAGGGCGAGACCATGAGCATGAATACGACGTCCCATCCGTCCGTGCCAACCCATGTTGCGACCTGCGCCGGAGTTGCCGGTGCCGCGAGCGGAGTGGGCGGGGTTGTTGACGCTCTTTTAAAGATCTACAGATCACGAGCAAGCTCGTTCCTACATGTCGCGCAAAGAACTGGGGGCGCACTTCAATGCTCTGTAGGAGCGAGCTTGCTCGCGATCTTTTATGCTGGAAGTGCCATTAAACCCCGCTGCAGAGTTCATGAGGGTTGCACCCTTACACCCTGATCCTTGAGACTGCCCATCAGCCCTTACCCATTCGCTGTGGAGCGCCTGAACATGGCTCATGAACGCTATACCCGTACCAATCAGAAAATATATTTCGCCGGTTTGGCCCTTGAGGCCATGAACAAGGCCGGGGAAGGGCGGGCCATGAATGCTCAAGCGCTGGTTCAGGCAGAGCGCGAGTCAGCCGTGTTCCACTTGTATGGTGCCTTGCTGGGTTTGTGCCATGAAATCGCCGGTTTTTATCGGTTGCCGCAAGCCGATGCAGCGAGGGTGGAACTGTTGTTAACTCAGTCTGTGCTGGACGCCAAAGCCATTCCTGAACTGGCCGAGCTGTTTGAGTTGGCGCAAGCGCCACAGACGTGGCTGGCCCAGTTGGTCGCAGCGCATGCGGCGCTCTATCAGCCCTTGCAGGCTCCGAAGAAGATCAAAGTGGATGTTTTTCAGCCATTGATCGAGGCGGTTAACCTGGATGATGAGGCGACTGAAGCATTGCCGCGTGAAACACTGGAAGCGTGGCGCCAGAGCCTCAAAGGCCTGGCGATTCGTTTTCGTGATGGGCTCAGTGAGTGTTAAGCCTGGCGCGTAAAACAGTACAGTCATTCATCTGACTGTAACTAAACCACCACACAACCTGGAAAATTGGCAGAGGATGACTGGTATAATCCCGCGCTTTCGTGGAGAACACATTTTTATGCCAACGTCCTTTCTAGAAATTGTCGAGCTGCCAGACGGCCGTATCGAGTTGCGCCGCGCTGAGGACGAAGGTTCTTTGGTAACGCTCAACTTCTCTGAAGATGCCAAGGCTTTTCTTCAGGGCCAGCATGTCGAAGTGGCCAAAGCCATGCTGAGCGTAGGCGTGCAAATGGCTGGTCGGCTTGCCGAAGGCGAGTTTGAAAAAGAAGATGGGCCGCGCGTACTTCATTGAGCCCGGCAGCGGCTTAAATCTGGCATCACGGGGTTCTGCCTTGCGCAGACCCTGATGTGATGGCCGAGATTCAACCCAGGCGAATATTCAAACTTTGCCCGTGGCCCGCGCGTGCGGCCCCAATAAGGTGTTGGCGTGCATTGGTGTTGAGCGGATTGATCCAGCTCACAACGGTATGGCTGCGCCCCAAGCGAAGTGCTTCACAGGTCAGTTGCAAGGCGTTCTTGTTGCCATTGGGTTGCAGCAACAGGATGCGTTCGCGGTTCAGCCCGGCATCCCGTAGCCAGCTTTGTGTCAGGCTTGCAGGTGGGGCGATCAGGGTTAGCCAGCGTTCGTGCTGTTGTTCGCTCAGCTCGCGCAGCATGGGCGCGAGCAGGCTCAGGCAGTTCTCGGCAGCACCGCGTAACGACAACTCACTGAAAACTTCCGGTTCGGTGCCCCAGGGCGAATCAAGCACATCCTTGATCGTGGGTGCCATGGGTTGTGCCATGAACGCCTCGAACAGGGGGAGTTGTGCTGGCTGCGGTGTGTGCGGGAACTGCATGGCACCTCCTTTTAGCGGCGAATAACGCCTACGCTCAGGCCTTCGATGACCAGTTCCTGCTCTTTGAGATTGACTTCAATGGGCGCGAAATCCGGGTTTTCTGCGATCAGCCAGACTTTGCTGCCTTCTCGCTTAAAGCGTTTTACCGTCACTTCATCATCAATGCGCGCAACCACAATCTGCCCGTTTCGGGCTTCCCGACAGGTGTGAACGGCCAGCAGGTCTCCGTCGAAAATACCGACGTCCTTCATGCTCATGCCCTGCACTCGCAGCAGGTAGTCAGCGCGAGGATGGAAGAAGGTCGGGTTGATGTTGCATGACTCTTCTACGTGTTCCTGCGCCAGAATCGGGGCTCCGGCAGCCACTCGACCGATGATGGGCAGCGTGGATTCGTCCGCCTTGGCCTCGAACCCCGGGATGCGAATGCCGCGCGAAGCGCCGGGCGTCATTTCGATGGCACCTTTACGGGCCAGTGCCTTGAGATGTTCTTCAGCCGCATTGGGCGACTTGAAGCCCAGTTCCTGTGCGATCTCGGCACGGGTGGGCGGGTATCCGTTGTCATCCAGGCATCGCTTGATGAAAGCCAGGATCTCAGCTTGGCGTGGCGTCAGTTTTAGCATGTTGATCGCTCTGTCTTTTTATACAGTGACTGGGATTATATACAGTGAAGGCGCATTGGCAATCATCGTTTTTCAGCCGTCCGCTGGACGGTCGTCAACCGACGTTGTGACCTGCGTTTTACCAAACGGGTCTTACGGGTCCGGGCTGTGGTTAAATGCGAGACCGCCCGGTCGCATATCGAACGAGTCATCTTGACTTTTTACAAACTGAAACGTATGTTTCAAACAGCTGTTTAAAATGTTTGGTCAGCCGGAGTAGACATGGCCCAGTCGGAAACCGTTGAACGTATCCTTGATGCTGCAGAGCAACTGTTCGCGGAAAAAGGTTTTGCCGAGACTTCATTGCGGCTGATTACCAGCAAGGCCGGGGTCAATCTGGCGGCGGTAAACTATCATTTTGGCTCGAAGAAGGCCTTGATTCAGGCTGTTTTCTCGCGCTTTCTAGGCCCTTTTTGCGCCAACCTCGATCGCGAGCTCGATCGCCGCCAGGCCAAGCCCGAACAGCCACCCACCCTGGAAGAACTTCTGGAGATGTTGGTCGAGCAAGCGTTGGTGATCCAGCCGCGCAGTGGCAATGACCTGTCGATCTTCATGCGTTTGCTGGGCCTGGCATTCAGTCAAAGCCAGGGGCATTTGCGTCGCTACATTGAAGACATGTACGGCAAGGTGTTTCGGCGCTTTATGGTGCTGGTTAATGATGCCGCGCCACAAATACCGCCGATTGAACTGTTCTGGCGCGTGCATTTCATGCTCGGCGCGGCCGCGTTCAGCATGTCGGGTATAAAGGCTTTGCGTGCAATTGCCGAGACCGATTTCGGCGTAAACACCTCGATCGAGCAGGTGATGCGCTTGATGGTGCCTTTTCTGGCCGCGGGCATGCGTGCCGACAGCGGTGTAGTCGACCCTGCGATGGCCACGGCTCAGCTTCGCCCACGGCTCAAGACCTCCCCGGCGGTCGCCAAGGTTTAACCCGCTGCAGGTGGGCGTGGCAGCGCAGTTCCGCTAAGCTAGCCGCCATGTTGCCGCCTTGTCTATTGCGTTCCGACTGCCTGTGGTGGTGGCCTTTTTTGGCCACTCGCTGCAGTGTGCCCGCGTACAATGCGCGGGATCCAAGCGCTCTCTTTCTGAAGGATTTTCCATGAGTTCTGCCTTGCACGGCTCCTTGATGGTGGATGTCGCCGGTACCTGGCTGACGGCCGAAGACCGGCACTTGCTGCGCCAGCCTGAAGTGGGTGGTTTGATTATTTTTGCCCGCAATATCGAACATCCTCGCCAGGTACGTGAGCTGAGCGCGTCGATTCGTGCCATTCGCCCAGACCTGCTGCTCGCCGTCGATCAAGAGGGCGGCCGGGTGCAACGCTTGCGTCAGGGCTTTGTTCGCTTGCCTGCCATGCGCGCCATTGCTGACAACCCCAATGCCGAGTACCTGGCCGAGCAGTGTGGCTGGATCATGGCCACCGAAGTGCTGGCGGTCGGCTTGGACTTGAGTTTCGCCCCGGTCCTGGATCTTGACTACCAGCGCAGTGCTGTTGTGGGTAGCCGTTCGTTCGAGGGTGACCCCGAGCGTGCAGCGACACTGGCCGCCGCCTTTATTCGGGGTATGAATGACGCGGGCATGGCGGCCACCGGGAAGCATTTCCCGGGGCATGGCTGGGCTGAAGCCGATTCTCATGTGGCCATCCCAACCGATGAGCGTAGCCTTGAAGAGATTCGTGCCCATGACCTCGTACCGTTCGCTCGACTGAGCACGCAATTGGCGGCAGTCATGCCGGCCCATGTGATTTACCCGCAAGTCGACCAACAGCCCGCTGGGTTCTCCCGTCGTTGGCTGCAGGATATCTTGCGCGGCGAGCTGGGCTTTGATGGCGTGATTTTCAGTGATGACCTGTCGATGGCCGGTGCTCATGTGGTCGGCGACGCCGCCAGCCGCATTGAAGCGGCCCTGTCCGCCGGTTGCGACATGGGGCTGGTGTGCAACGATCGCTGCGCCGCCGAACTGGCGCTGAGTGCGGCCCAGCGCCTCAAGGTGAAGCCCTCGCCACGGATCGCCCGCATGCGTGGCCAGGCCTGGGCCAGCACGGACTATCGCCAGAGCCCGCGTTGGCTCGTGGCGATGGGCGCACTCAAAGATGCTCAACTAATTGATTAAGGAACCTGCCTCAATGACGGTCTATGCAATTATCGGCGGTACGGGTTTAACCCAGCTTGAAGGGCTGACAATCAGCCGCTCGCTGGCGCTGGATACGCCCTATGGCCCGACTTCGGCCGATATTCAGATTGGTGAGTTCGGGGGGCGCGAAGTGTTGTTTCTGGCGCGCCACGGTCATCCGCATCGGGTACCGCCGCATCAGGTGAATTACCGCGCCAATCTGTGGGCGTTGAAGCAGGCAGGTGCCGAAGCGATCCTGGCCGTGAATGCCGTGGGCGGGATTCACATGGCCATGGGCACCGGGCATTTTTGCGTTCCGCACCAGATCATTGACTACACCAGCGGCCGTGAGCACACCTACTTCGCCGGTGATCTGGAACAGGTGACCCACATTGATTTCAGTTACCCCTACAGTGAATCCCTGCGTGAGCAGTTGATTCGCGCTTTGGCCGCCGAGGGGTGTGCCTACAGCAGCCACGGTGTGTATGCCGCCACCCAAGGCCCGCGCCTTGAAACCGTGGCGGAAATTGCGCGCCTTGAGCGTGACGGTTGTGACATTGTGGGCATGACCGGTATGCCTGAAGCCGCGCTGGCCCGAGAGCTGGAGCTGGATTACGCCTGTTTGGCGCTGGTGGTGAACCCGGCGGCGGGCAAGTCTACGGCGATCATCACCATGGCCGAAATCGAGCAAGCGCTGCATGACGGTATGGGCAAGGTTAAAGCGACCCTGGCGCGGGTACTGGCGGGTTAGTGTCAACCTTCGACGCTCGACTGCTCCTGGCGTTGGGGCAGTCTTAGCGTTTTTCGATTTTGGGCGGCAGCGGCGCAAACAAAGCGTCGATGTCGTCGTCTTGCAGTTTCCAGTCTCCGGCGATTCGCCCATCCAGAATACCTGCGGCCAGGTCAGACTTCTCCTGTTGCAAGTGCTGGATTTTTTCTTCGACCGTGCCGCGCGCAATCATCTTGTACACAAACACCGGTTTCTCTTGCCCGATGCGGTAGGCGCGGTCGGTTGCCTGGTTTTCGGCGGCCGGGTTCCACCAGGGATCATAGTGAATCACCGTGTCGGCTTCTGTCAGGTTCAGGCCTACACCACCGGCTTTAAGGCTGATCAGAAAAATCTGCAGTGCGCCACTCTGAAATGCCTTGACCGGCGTGCGGCGGTCGCGGGTCTGGCCGGTGAGCAGGGCATAGCGGATATTGCGTTTTTTCAGTTCCGCTTCAATCAGGCCGAGCATCGAGGTGAATTGCGAGAACAGCAGCACGCGCCGACCTTCGGTGAAAAGTTCTTCGAGCATCACCATCAAGCTGTCGAGCTTGCCTGAGGTGCTGCCTTTTTTCGGCGGGCTGTCGCTGACAAGGCGCAAATCGCAGCACACCTGACGCAATTTAAGCAAAGCCTCAAGAATGATGATCTGGCTGCGGCCCATGCCCTTGCGGGTGATTTCATCGCGGACCTTTTTGTCCATGGCCAGGCGCATGGCTTCGTACACGTCGCGCTGGGCTTCATTAAGCTCGACCCAATGAATGATCTCGGTCTTGGGCGGCAGTTCGGTTGCCACTTGCTCTTTCGTACGGCGTAACAGGAACGGTTTGATCCGCGCGTTCAGATGCTCCAGCCGCTCGCCGCTGCCATGGCGCTCGATAGGCACCCGGTAATCGCGATTGAAGGTTTTGACGTCCCCGAGCCAGCCGGGTAGCAAAAAGTGAAACTGCGCCCATAATTCGCCAAGGTGGTTTTCCAGCGGCGTGCCACTTAGGCACAGGCGTTGGCGTGCCTTCAGTTCACGAGCGGCTTGCGAGGCTTTGCTGTCCGGGTTTTTGATGTATTGCGCTTCATCAAGAATCAGCAGGTGCAGCGTCTGCTTTGACAGGTGTTCGACATCTTTGGGTAACAGAGCGTAAGTGGTCAGGATGACGTCGTATTCATGCAGGTGTTCAAAGTGTTTTTTGCGGGTGGCCCCGTATAACGCCAGCACTTTGAGCTGCGGGGTAAAATGTGCGGCCTCATCGAGCCAGTTTGGAATCAGGCTCGTGGGCATGACCACCATGGCCGGACAGTCCAAGCGGCCGGCGTTTTTCTCGCACAGAATATGTGCCAGGGTTTGCAGAGTTTTGCCCAGCCCCATGTCGTCCGCAAGAATTCCGCCGACTTCAAGTTGACGCAAGGATTGCATCCAGCTCAGGCCTTCCAGCTGATAAGGCCGCAGGTTGGCGTTGAGCCCTTCAGGCGGGTCGACACTGAAATCCTTGATATCGCGCAGGCGTTGGGCGAAGCCGCGAATATGTTCGCCACCCTCCCAGCGCAGTGGCAGAGCATCCAGTGCATTCAGGCGTGTCGCATCGGCGCTTTTGATACGCAGAACGGTCGCGTCGGGTTCGCCCAGATAGAACGCCCCCAGGGTGGCCAGCACCGGTTTCAGTCGACCGTACGGCAGTGCCACTTGCAGCGGGCCGTGAGCGTCATTGGGCAGGGCGGGAATGTTGACCAGAATCAGTTCGTCATCCCGGCGTCGGGCCAGTTTCTCGGGGCTGAGTATGTCGATGTGCGAACGCATCAGGTTCAGCAGGATCGGCAACAGGCTCAAACGCTGGCCGTTGACGATAATGCCCAGTTCCAGGTCAAACCAGTCGCGTTCAGGGGCTTCGTCAACGTTGGCGTACCAGTCTTCGACCGGGGTCAGGTCAAAGCCAAAATCGTCATCAATGTGCAGCTCCCAGCCTTGATCACGCAGGCCGGCCATCTCGTTGAGGGTGAAATTCAACCATGCGCTGTCGTTGACCATTTCAAACAGCTCACCCGCGCTCTCCGGCAAGGCTTTGCTCTGGCGAGTGGCAATTTTGAATCCCAGGCTGCGCAGGTGCTCGCGAAAGATGTTTTCGGCTTCGGGGTGACGCTTGATGCGTAAGGTCTGGTGTTCCTGGCGAATCAGCACGTCGGCGTTTTTTTGCCCGCTGACGTACTGATCCTGGTAATTGAAGGACAAGGCTGCGCGGTGCTGGATATAGCGCTGCATTCTGCCGTTGCGCGGTTCAAAGGCGCTGAACTCGGCACTGGCCAGCCACAAACGCGGCACGGGCATCGCATCATCGATCAACTGTTCGGGCAGGGTGTTCGGGCGACGTGAATCGAGTACGGCCTGGAGTTTTTCCAGAAGCTCGGCGTCCCGTGCGGCGGCGGGGTAGTTCAAGGTGTCTTCAATCTTCAGTAGTACAGCAGCAGTGTGCTTGCAGTTGGTGCGCACAGGGCAGGTGCAACTCGCACTGACCAGCAGCAGCGAGCCTTTGGCAGACTCGCGCAATTGAATGGTCTGGCGGTAGGTATTGTCCTCTGAGCCCTGGCAACTGGCCGTGATCAGGCTGTCGCCGATCTGGGCGATTCTAACGCGGTTCTCGCGCGCGTAGCGTCGGCCGCGTTCAAGGCTTTGTTCCTTGAACCGGCTGACCCAGCTCGGTGCGAGCGGTTTGGTCAGCCGGGCTATCGGGCTTAGAGACATGGCGGTTTCATTGGGCAGGGGCCATCAGGACGTTTTCGGTGTCAGGCGTTCAAAGAGCGCTTCAAGGGTGTTGAAGCGCTCTTCCGGGCGCTCCATCGGCACCATGAATTTGAACAGGGTGGCACCTTCGAACTTGTAGCGGTTGGGTTGGCCTTGAATCAGTTTGATCAGCACCAGCGGATCAACCGGGGTGTCGCCGGCAAACTCAATGCGCCCGCCTTGTGGGCCTGCATCAACCTTTTTGATGCCCAGCGTTTCGGCCTGCAATTTAAGCAAGGTAATGCGCACCAGGTTTTTGGTCGGCTCCGGCAGCAGGCCGAAGCGATCGATCATTTCGACTTGCAGGTCCTTGAGACCGTCCTCGTCGGTGGCCGATGCAATGCGTTTGTACAGAATCAGTCGCGCATGCACATCGGGCAGGTACGACTCGGGAATCAGCGCCGGTACGCGCAGGTTGATTTCCGGGCCACCGCCCAGCGGTTGGTCGAGGTTGGGTTGCTCGCCCTTGCGGATCGACTTCACCGCGCGTTCGAGCATTTCCATGTACAGGGTGAAGCCCACGGCCTGGATCTGGCCGCTTTGCCCGTCGCCCAGCAGCTCACCTGCGCCGCGGATTTCCAGGTCGTTGGTGGCCAGGACAAACCCGGCACCCAGGTCCTGGGTGTTGGCAATCGCTTCCAGACGTTTTTGCGCGTCCCCGGTGATCTGCTGGCGTGGCGGCGTGAGCAGGTACGCATAGGCCTGGTGGTGACTACGGCCCACACGGCCACGCAATTGGTGCAACTGCGCCAGGCCGAATTTGTCGGCGCGCGCAATGATAATGGTGTTGGCACTCGGCACGTCGATGCCGGTCTCGATGATGGTCGAGGCGATCAGCACGTTAAAGCGCTTGTGATAGAAGTCGCTCATCACCTGTTCGAGTTCGCGTTCGCGCATTTGGCCGTGGCCTATGCCGATGCGGGCCTCGGGCACCAGCTCGGCCAGGTCGGCGGCGCACTTCTCGATGGTTTTTACATCGTTGTGCAGGTAATACACCTGGCCGCCACGCAGCAATTCACGCAGCAGGGCTTCTTTGATCGTGCTGTTGTTTTGCTCCATGACAAAAGTGCGCACCGACAACCGGCGCGCCGGCGGCGTGGCAATGATCGACAGGTCGCGCATGCCCGACACGGCCATGTTCAATGTGCGGGGAATTGGCGTGGCGGTGAGGGTCAGAATATCGACTTCACTGCGCAAGGCTTTGAGCTGCTCTTTCTGACGAACCCCGAAGCGGTGTTCTTCGTCGATGATGACCAGCCCCAGGTTTTTGATTTTGACGTCGTCCTGCAACAGTTTATGCGTGCCAATCACGATGTCGATTTTGCCTTCAGCCAGGTCGGCAACAGCGGCGTTGATCTCCTTGGCGGACTTGAAGCGGCTCATCACCTCGACCCGTACCGGCCAGTCGGCAAAACGGTCACGGAAACTGTTGTAGTGCTGCTGGGCGAGCAGGGTGGTGGGCACCAGAATCGCGACCTGACGGCCACCATGTACGGCAATAAAGGCAGCGCGCATGGCCACTTCGGTTTTACCGAAGCCCACATCACCACACACCAGGCGGTCCATGGGTTTGGGTGCAAGCATGTCGGCGCGCACTGCTTCGATGGCGGTCTGCTGGTCGGGCGTTTCTTCGAACGGGAAACCGGCGCTGAACGTCGCGTAGTCGGCTTTCGGGTCATCAAAGGCATGCCCTTCGCGCGCGGCGCGGCGGGCGTAGATGTCGAGCAGTTCGGCGGCCACATCCCGTACTTGCTCGGCGGCTTTGCGCTTGGCTTTTTGCCAGGTTTCCGAGCCCAGACGGTGCAGCGGAGCCAGCTCATCGTCGCTGCCGGTATAGCGGGCAATCAGGTGCAAGTTGGCCACCGGCACGTAAAGCTTGGCACCTTCAGCGTATTCGAGCGTCAGGAACTCGGCGACCTGATTGTCGACTTCCAGTGTCGCCAGCCCTTGGTAGCGGCCTACGCCGTGGTCAATGTGCACCACCGGTGCGCCTTCGCGCAGCTCGGTGAGGTTTTTGATAACGGCATCGTTGTTGGCGTCGGCGCGCTTTTCACGGCGCCTGCGTTGCATCACGCGTTGGCCAAACAATGGGCTTTCGGCAATCAATGCCAGAGCCGGGTCGTTGAGCAGCAGGCCCTCATCAAGCGGTGCAATGGTGATCGCCAGGCGGTGTTTGCTGGCAACAAAGTCGGGCCAGCTGTCCACGGTTTTTGGTCGTAGTTTCAGGCGTTCGAGCAGTTCCAGCAGGACTTCGCGACGGCCTGCCGACTCGGCGGTAAACAGCACGCGGCCATCAAATTGTTCTAGAAACCCGGACAGTGCCGCCAATGGCTGATTGGCTTTGGCTTCAATCGCCAGGTCAGGCAAGGGCTGAGCAGGAAAGCGCTCGCGACCGCCGCTGGTGTCGATATCGTCCTGGCTGGCAATGACGCGCGGCCAGCTTTTTAGCCGGGCGAAGCAATCTTCCACCGGCAGAAACAGTTCGGCCGGAGGGAGTAGCGGACGTGACGGGTCGACACGGCGCTCTTCATAACGGTTACGCACATCCGACCAGAAATTTTCGGCGGCCTGTTCAATGCCCGGCAACGAGAAGACTTGCGTGTCACCCGGCAGGTAATCGAATAGCGTCGAGGTTTCATCAAAGAACAGCGGCAGGTAGTACTCGATACCGGCGGGCGTAATCCCGCTGCTCAAGTCCTGAAAGATCGGGCAGCGGCGGAAGTCGACATCAAAGCGTTCGCGAAAGCGCGCCTTGAAACGGGTGACGGCATCCTTTTGCAGCGGAAATTCGCGGGCGGGCAGCAGGCGAATCGATTCGACCTTATCGATGGAGCGCTGGTTCTCCGGGTCGAAGGTGCGCAGGGTTTCGATTTCGTCGTCGAACAGGTCGATTCGATAAGGCAGTTTGCTGCCCATCGGAAACAGGTCGATCAACGCGCCACGCACCGCGAACTCACCGTGCTCATACACTGTGTCGACACAGCGGTAGCCGCTGGCTTCAAGGCGGGTGCGCATCTGTTCGACGTCGAGCTTCTGGCCGACGTCCAGCACCAGGCTGCTGCCGAGCAGGAACTTGGTGGGGGCCAGGCGGTGTAGGGCGGTAGTGATCGGTACTACCAATACGCCATGGTCCAGTTCCGGCAACCGGTACAGGCTGGCGATGCGCTGGGAGATGATGTCCTGGTGCGGCGAGAACAGGTCGTAAGGCAGGGTTTCCCAGTCGGGAAAATGCAGCACCGGCAAGTCGGGGGCGAAGAACCTCAGTTCCTGCTCCAGGCGTTCGGCGCTTTGGCTGTCGGCGGTCAGGAGCAAAGTGAAGCGCCTGGCGGCACTGGCGGCCTCGGCAATGGCGAGGCTCAGGGCGGCACCGGGCAAGTTGCCCCAGTGCTGTTTACCCGCGGTTGCAGGCAGTTTGGGTAGTCGCAGGACGGGCACGGAAGGTTGAGCTCCAAGCGTTGCGGCAAAGAGGTCGATTGTAGCGGGCCAAGGGGGCGGCTGTCAGTTGCCGTCTTTCAGGGACGCTTAAATGAACCTTTAAGCCCGAGAATGAAGGCGTCAGAAGGTTCAGATGGCCATCACGCAAGAGGGAAAGACCTGCGGCGAAGTTTTTTTTGCTTATATTCATGGAGGCTTAAACGTTTCAGCTCTTTCGGATGACAGGCGTGCATTGCCCGATCCTGGGTGCGGCGGCATAATGTAGCCCCTTTTTTCTGCCCCTACATGTGGAAGGTTCCCGTGACTCAGAAGCCCGACCAGTGTCTTGGTGAATGGATTGACCGTGAAGCACTCGCCGAAGCGATGATTCCGCTGATCGGTCAGCTCTATCGTAATAACAACGTGGTGAGCTCGATCTATGGCCGCAGCCTGATCAACCGTTCGGTTATTGCGATTCTCAAGGCCCACCGCTTTGCACGTCATCGTCAGACTGATGACAGCGAATTGTCCGTGCACGAAACTTTCCCGCTGCTCAAGGCCATGAGCGAGCTCAAGCTCGGCGCTGCCTCGGTGGACCTGGGCAAGCTGGCCGTGAAATTCAAGAACTCGGGCAATGGCCGCACTGCCGAGCAATTTGTTCGTGAAGAGCTGGCCGAAGTTGTGGGCCAACAAAACGCGACTGCCCGTAAAGGCACCGACGTTGTGCTGTACGGCTTCGGTCGTATCGGCCGCCTGCTGGCGCGCATCCTGATTGAAAAAACCGGTGGCGGCGACGGCCTGCGTCTGCGTGCCATCGTGGTGCGTAAAGGCGCTGAAAATGACCTGGTCAAGCGTGCAAGCCTGCTGCGTCGTGACTCGGTGCATGGCCCGTTTGATGGCACCATCGTGGTTGATGAAGCCAACAACACCATCACCGCCAACGGTAACCTGATCCAGGTGATCTACGCGAAGAACCCGACTGAGGTGGACTACACCCAGTACGGCATTCAAAACGCGCTGCTGGTGGACAACACCGGTGTATGGCGTGACGCCGACGGCCTGGGCCAGCATTTGGCCTGCCCGGGTATCGACCGCGTTGTTCTGACCGCGCCGGGCAAAGGCAAGCTGAAGAACATCGTTCACGGCATCAACCACGGTGAGATCACCGCCGACGACAAGATCATTTCCGCGGCATCCTGCACCACCAACGCCATCGTGCCGGTGCTCAAGGCTGTCAACGACAAGTTCGGCATCGTCAATGGTCACGTTGAAACGGTTCACTCGTACACTAACGACCAGAACCTGATCGACAACTTCCACAAGGGCGATCGTCGTGGCCGTTCGGCTGCATTGAACATGGTGATCACCGAGACCGGTGCTGCCACCGCCGCTGCCAAGGCACTGCCTGAGCTGGCCGGTAAGCTGACCGGTAACGCGATTCGCGTGCCAACGCCTAACGTGTCGATGGCCATTCTCAACCTGAACCTTGAGAAGCCGGCAACGCGTGAAGAAATGAACGAGTACCTGCGTCACATGGCGCTGCACTCCGACCTGCACAAGCAAATCGACTTCGTGAGCTCGCAGGAAGTGGTTTCCACTGACTTCGTGGGTTCGCGTCACGCTGGTGTGGTGGATGCTGAGGCGACCATCTGCAATGACAACCGCGTTGTGCTGTACGTGTGGTACGACAACGAGTTCGGTTACAGCTGCCAGGTGGTTCGCGTGATGGAAGACATGGCCGGGGTTAACCCGCCAGCGTTTCCACGCTAAATACCGCCCATAAAAAAACCCCGAGAAATCGGGGTTTTTTTATGGGCGGTGTTTAGTGAACGGCACGCTGCAAGTTTTAAGCTGAAAGAGAAAGGTGCCCAATCGTGTAGCTTAAGCCGCTTGCGTCACGCGCAGTTGGTGGGTGTTGCCACGGAACAGCACAACGGTCGCAATCAGGCCCAGCACGGCGGCACCGGTCAACCACAGGCCGGGTGCGGCTTTATTGCCCAGCGCATGGATCAGGTATGTGCAGGCCGCCGGGGTAAAACCACCAAACGTCGCCGTCGCCAGGCTGTAAGCCAGTGAGAAGCCCGTGGTACGCACTTCGGCCGGCATGATTTCGGTCAGGGCCACCACCATCGCGCCGTTGTACGAGCCATACAGGAACGACAACCACAGTTCGACAATCAGCAAATGGCTGAAGCTGGGGTTGGCCACCAGCCAGGACAGGGCCGGGTAGGCGGTCAAAATGGCCAGAATGGTTGCGCCCAGCAGTAGGGGTTTGCGCCCGATCTTATCGGACAGTGCACCCATGACCGGCAGCCAGAAAAAGTTGGACAGGCCAATGCACACCGTCACCAGTAGCGCTTCAAGATCTGTCAGGTGCAGCTCGGCCTTACCGAAGGTCGGGGTGTAGGCGGTGATCAGGTAAAACGACACCGTGGTCATGACCACCAGTGCCATTCCGCCCAGTACCAAGCCAAAGTTCTGGCCGATGGAGCGTACGATTTCACGCAGGGTAGGGCGGTGTTTGCGCGCTTCGAACTCCGGGGTTTCCTCCATCGAACGGCGGATTACAAAGATGATCGGCACAATCATGCAGCCCAGCAAAAACGGAATGCGCCAGCCCCATTCGCCCATTTCGTCTGGGCTAAGCCAGTGATTGAGGCCCACACCGAGCAGGCCGGCAAACACCACCGCAGCTTGCTGGCTGGCCGACTGCCAACTGACGAAAAAGCCTTTGCGGCCCGGGGTGGCGATTTCGGCCAGGTACACCGATACGCCGCCCAACTCCACGCCCGCCGAAAAGCCTTGCAACAGACGGCCCAGTAAGACCAGCAAGGGCGCTGCAACGCCGAGGGTGGCATAGCCTGGCACGCAGGCAATCAGTACGGTGCCCATCGCCATCAACGCCAGGGTGACGATCAGGCCTTTGCGGCGGCCGTGCCGGTCGATATAGGCACCCAGGAAAATCGCACCCAGCGGGCGCATCAAAAAACCTGCTCCGAAGGTGGCGAGGGCTAGCATCAGGGAAGCAAACGCGCTGTCGCTGGGGAAGAAGGTTTTGGCAATGGCCGTGGCGTAAAAGCCGAAGACCATAAAGTCGAACATCTCTAGGAAGTTGCCGCTGACAACGCGAAAGATCGCTTTGCCTTTGCCTGTACTGGAGGCCATCGAAAATCACCCGCTGTTATCTGTTTTATGCGTAATCCATATTTTTTACTCGTCCGCACTGTCTGCTTCAGGCCTCAGCCATGCTGCAAAACAGTTTTGTAACAATATGTGTTACAGAATGTGTAGGCAACTAATGATGTGACTACCCCGCGCAATAAAACGGTAGGCGGCGTGCGGTTAGCTCGTGAGAGTGGTGCCAGAAAAACACACGATCCAGGTTGTCGGCTGCGGTTTCTGGGGGCGAGGGGATGTAGTGCACGCAAAATTAGCCTACGTCGAGACCAAGGGTTAATGTTCGCGGCGTTCCGGGTTCTATAGACTGTGCCCCACGTTTTGATCCTTCATGTTGCTGGCCGCGACATGATTTAGCCGAAGGTGCCTGAAGGGGTGCCACGGCCTGTTCTGAGGAGTACGCATGGCTGTCTACAACTACGACGTAGTGGTACTGGGTTCCGGCCCGGCAGGAGAAGGTGCGGCAATGAACGCCGCAAAAGCAGGGCGCAAAGTGGCAATGGTTGATAGCCGTCGCCAGGTGGGCGGCAACTGCACGCACTTGGGGACCATCCCATCCAAAGCCTTGCGTCACTCGGTTCGCCAGATCTTGCAGTTCAACACCAACCCGATGTTTCGGGCCATCGGTGAGCCACGCTGGTTTTCTTTTCCGGACGTGCTGAAAAGCGCCGAGAAGGTTATTTCCAAGCAAGTGGCTTCGCGCACGGGGTACTACGCACGTAACCGTGTCGACTTGTTCTTTGGCACCGGTAGCTTCACCGACGAGCAAACGATCGAAGTCGTCTGCGCCAACGGCGTGGTTGAAACCCTGATGGCCAAGCAGATCATTGTTGCCACCGGTTCGCGTCCGTATCGCCCGGCTGACATCGACTTCTCTCACACGCGTATCTACGACAGCGACACCATCCTTAGCCTGGGCCATACCCCGCGTAAGCTGATCGTTTACGGTGCGGGCGTGATCGGCTGCGAATACGCATCGATCTTCAGTGGCCTGGGTGTGCTGGTTGAACTGGTGGACAACCGTGAGCAACTGCTGAGCTTTCTCGATTCCGAGATCTCGCAGGCGTTGAGCTATCACTTCAGCAACAACAACATCACCGTGCGCCACAACGAAGAGTATGAGCGGGTTGAAGGCGTTGAAAACGGCGTGATCCTGCACCTCAAGTCCGGCAAGAAGATCAAGGCCGATGCGTTGCTGTGGTGTAACGGCCGTACGGGCAACACTGACCAGTTGGGCCTGGAAAACATTGGTCTCAAGGCCAATGGCCGTGGCCAGATGAGTGTTGACGAAAACTATCGCACCAGTGTGCCGAACGTTTATGCCGCGGGCGACGTGATCGGTTGGCCGAGCCTGGCCAGTGCTGCACACGACCAGGGGCGTTCAGCGGCAGGCAGCATCGTTGATAACGGCAGTTGGCGCTTCGTGAATGACGTGCCGACAGGCATTTACACGATTCCGGAGATCAGCTCGATCGGCAAGAACGAGCAGGAGCTGACCCAGGCCAAAGTACCGTATGAAGTGGGCAAGGCTTTCTTCAAAAGCATGGCGCGGGCACAGATTGCCGGTGAGCCTCAGGGCATGCTGAAAATCCTGTTCCATCGTGAAACCCTGCAAGTGCTGGGCGTTCACTGCTTTGGTTATCAGGCGTCGGAAATCGTGCACATCGGCCAAGCGATCATGAACCAGCCGGGCGAGTTGAATACGCTGAAGTACTTTGTGAACACCACGTTTAACTACCCGACCATGGCAGAAGCCTATCGGGTAGCGGCTTACGACGGCCTTAACCGGCTTTTTTAAGCGGCTCCGGCCGGTGGCCTGAGCCGGCCGGGGAGACCGATTTCAGCTATTCCCGAGGGTGGCAGTGGCCAAACCGGGAAAGTCTGTAATCAGGCTATCTACGCCGAAATCAGCGAGCCTGCGCATCAGCGCAGGTTCGTTGACTGTCCATACCGACACATGCAGGCCCTGACGCTGAGCTTTCGCCAGCCGCTCCGGGGTACAGAGTGTCCAGTTCAACGCCAGCATTTCACAGCCATAGCTTTGGGCGACCTTGATCGGGTCGAGCCAGGCGTATTCGGCCACCAGGCCGCGTGACAGGTCCGGCGTCAGTTCCAGCGCAGCCTTGAGCACTTCGCGGGAGCTGGAGGTGACGGTGACTTTGTCCATCACGCCATGGCGTACGGCCATTTCGCGGATCGCCAGCACGGTTGTGGCGGCGCGGGTGCGTGATGCGCTTTTGACTTCCAGCTGCCAGTGTTCGAAGTTGCATTTCTCGAACAGTTCTTCAAGGCGTGGGATCGGGCAGGGCTGCACCCAGCCCGGGCCGCCTTTGCGAGCATCGTAGGTGACCAGGTCGGCAGCCGAGTGCTCGATGACCTTGTCGCGCCGGTCAGTGGTGCGCTTGAGGCTCGGGTCGTGGATCACCATCAATTCGCCGTCTTTTGACAGGTGCAAATCGAGTTCGCAACGACGCACGCCATGCTTGAGGCATTGCTCAAAGCTGGCAAGGGTATTTTCCGGTGCTTCGCCTTTGGCGCCGCGATGGCCATAAATAAGGGTCACAATTGCTCCTTGGTTGTCGCAGGTTCAGACGAAGTGCTTACTCGGCTGCGGATTCGTGTTGTTCACGGGCCTGACGGCGTGCCTGCGCCTGTTTTTGCAAGATATAGCGGGCCAGCAACTGACGTTGTGTCTCGCTGATGGATTCAAAATCGGTGTCGATCCGGTAGGCCCCTTCGTGGGGCTGGCACTGTGTGACCCGGGCGCGCAAAAGCAGGCCCAGCGCCTGGGGCATCAGCACGATTTTCAGTGTTAACAGGCTGCCGACCGGCCAGGCATGCGGGTGCTCAAAGGTAATGCCCCCTTCGGACAGCGTGACGGGCTGTAGCTCGCCAACCTGCCCCAGCACTGTTTGCGCGACAATCTGGCTGAGCAGGTCGACGCGTTTGTTCAATGTCTTCAGATAATGGGACAAGGTGCGGTCGCGTTCGCTGATCTGGCGCAACAGGTGCTGAGATTCGAATTCGCTCAGGTGCAACTCGCTGAGCAAATTGAACAGCGGAGACGCATCCTGCAACACATCGGTGCTCGTGGCATCGGGGTTCGACAGCGGGGTGATTTCCAGTGCGATCACATCCTCTATACGGTAGTATTCGCGGCGATCTGCTTCATCTAATGTCGACATGGCGAACCCATGATGGCGGCTGTGGTCTGAGTGTAAAGCTGCTTATCAGGCCCCGCCACAAGGACGTCTTCTTTTCCCTCGAACAAGCCCCGACATGTTCAGACCTCTCTTCGTATTTATCGGCACGCGTTATACCCGTGCAAAACGTCGCAATCATTTTGTGTCGTTCATTTCTCTGACTTCAATGATCGGGCTCGCCCTTGGCGTGGTGGTGATGATTGTGGTGCTTTCGGTCATGAACGGCTTTGATCATGAGATGCGCACCCGCGTGCTGGGCATGGTGCCCCACGCAACCATCGTTGGCGAACAGCCCATCAGCGACTGGCAAGCCTTGGCTGCCAAGGTCAAGCAAAACCCCAAAGTGGAGGCGGTTGCGCCGTTTACCCAGATGCAGGGGCTGCTGACCCACGATGGCAATGTGCAGAAGGTGCTGCTCAATGCTGTCGACCCGCAGCAGGAGCACAACGTCTCGATCATTGACGACTTTATGCTGCAAGGTCAGCTTGATTCGCTCGCGCCCGGCAGTTTCGGGATCATCATCGGTGACAAGGCCGCGAAAAAGCTTGGCGTCGGCCTTGGCGACAAACTGACGTTTGTGGCCCCGGAAGTGACGGTCACGCCGGCGGGGATGTTCCCGCGCATGAAGCGTTTTACCGTGCAGGGCATTTTTCACGTGGGTGCGGGTGAGATCGACGGCTATCTGGGCATCACCAATTTGCAGGACCTGGCGCGCTTGCAGCGCTGGAAACCTGACCAGGTACAAGGCTTGCGGTTGAAATTCGACGACCTGTTCGAAGCGCCGCGCACTTCCTGGGAGATTGCCGAGCAGTTGGGCGAAAGCCAGTATTTTGCTCGGGACTGGACCCGCACCCACGGCAACCTGTACCAGGCCATCCGCATGGAAAAAGCCATGATTGGCCTGCTGCTATTGCTGATCGTCGCCGTGGCGGCTTTCAACATCATTTCCACGCTGGTGATGGTGGTCAATGACAAGAAAGGCGATATCGCCATTCTGCGCACGTTGGGCGCTACGCCGGGCACCATCATGGCCATCTTTATGGTGCAAGGCACCGTGATTGGCGTGGTCGGTACGGCGATTGGTGCGGTGGTCGGCATTTTGGCGGCCCTGAATGTCAGCGCTGCCATTTCGGCGCTTGAAGGGCTGATCGGTCACAAGTTTCTCAATGCCGACGTGTATTTCATCGACTACTTGCCCTCGCAGTTGCAGGCCCAGGATGTAGTGATGGTGTGCGGCGCGGCATTGGTTCTGAGTTTCCTCGCGACCTTGTATCCGGCCTGGCGTGCTGCGCGCACCCAGCCTGCGCAGGCGCTTCGTTATGAGTGAGTTGGGCATGAAAGAACAAGCAGTGTTGAGTTGCCGCAACCTGGGCAAGTCTTACGACGAAGGCCCTGAGTCGGTGGTGGTGTTGTCGGGCCTGCAACTGGAACTGCACCCGGGGGAGCGCGTGGCGATTGTCGGCACGTCGGGCTCCGGCAAAAGTACCTTGCTCAATTTGCTGGGCGGGCTCGACACGCCCACCTCCGGTAGCGTCTGGCTGGCCGGTGAAGAGCTGTCGGCGCTGGGCGAAAAGGCTCGCGGCCAGTTGCGTAACCGCTCGTTGGGCTTTGTGTACCAGTTCCATCATTTGTTGCCCGAGTTCACCGCGCTGGAAAACGTGTGCATGCCGCTGCTGATCGGCAAAACCCCGATCCCGGAGGCGCGTGAGCGGGCCACGGCCCTGTTGACGCGCGTTGGCCTGGGCCATCGTCTGGAGCACAAGCCGGCGGAACTGTCCGGCGGTGAGCGTCAGCGTGTCGCTATTGCCCGTGCGCTGGTCAATAACCCGGGGCTGGTGATGCTCGACGAGCCCACTGGCAACCTCGACTCCCACACTGCGCAAGGCATTCAGGACTTGATGCTAGAGCTCAGCACCTCGATGCGCACGGCGTTTCTGGTGGTGACCCACGACATGAGCCTGGCCCGGCAGATGGACCGCGTTCTGCACCTGCAGGAAGGTCGATTGACCACGATTTGAACGGCCAAGCCCGGTGCCGAATGTCGGCATCGGGCCTTTTCTTTTTATACGGTGCCCGCGAATGTTCAGACCGTTATCGATTTTTATCGGCACGCGCTATACCCGCGCCAAGCGCCGCAATCGTTTTGTTTCGTTTATCTCCATGACGTCGATGATTGGCCTCGCCCTCGGCGTGTTGGCCATGATTGTGGTGTTGTCGGTGATGAACGGTTTTCAGCGTGAGATGAGTGGCCGCATTCTCGGTATGGTGCCCCACGCTACCGTCGTGGGTGTCAATCCGATCGACGATTGGCGCCCCGTGGCGGATGCCGCCATGAAAAACCCGGAGGTGACAGCCGCCGTGCCGTTCACCGAAATGGAAGGCATGCTGTCTTACAAGGGCTCTATGCAGCCCATCCAGATCAGCGGTGTTGACCCGGCTCTTGAGGGCAAGGTCTCCATCGTCACCCAGCACATCGTGCAGGGCCGCATGGAAGACCTTAAACCTGGCGAATTCGGTGTGGTGCTGGGCGAGATCACCGCGCGGCGCTTTCGTTTGGGCATCGGTGACAAGATCACCCTGATCGTGCCGGAGGCCAGCACGGCACCGGGCGGTATTACCCCACGCATGCAGCGTTTGAATGTGGTGGGGATTTTCAAGGTGGGTGCCGAACTGGATGGCTCCATGGGCTTGATCCACGTGGCCGACGCTGCCGAAATGCAGCGCTGGGAACCGAACCAGGTGCAGAGCGTGCGCCTGGCGGTCAAGGACCTGTACGCAGCCCCCCGGGTGTCACAGCAAGTGGCCGCCGGCTTGGGAGCCGGGTATACCGCAGATGACTGGACCCACACCCAAGGCAGCCTGTTCAGCGCCATGAAAATGGAAAAAACCATGATTGGCCTGCTACTGCTGATGATCGTGGCTGTGGCGGCGTTCAATATCATCGCGACCCTGATCATGGTGGTAAACGACAAGGGCGCGGACATCGCGATCTTGCGCACCATCGGCGCTACGCCACGGCAGATCATGGCCATATTTATGGTGCAAGGCACCGTGATCGGCATTGTAGGCACCTTGATCGGTGGCGTGCTGGGCGTGATTGCGGCGCTGAATGTCAGCGCGCTGGTGGGCTGGGTGGAACGTGTGTCCGGGCAGCATATTTTCAGCTCGGACGTGTACTTCGTCAGTAACCTGCCGTCTGAACTGCAAGGTGGTGATGTGGCTCTGATCTGTGGTGCGGGTTTTGTGTTGAGCTTCTTGGCCACACTGTACCCGGCCTACCGTGCGGCCAAAATCCAACCGGCCCACGCGCTGCGCTACTCCTGAGACCTGTTGCAGTAGCGAGCGTGCTCGCGATCTTTTGATCTTTAAAAGCTCGCGAGCACTCGAACGCCGCTGCTACAGGCGGGCTATGCGCTAAACGGTAACGCGATGACAAACCGCGTGAGCCCATCCCAGGATTCACACCCAATGTGCCCGCCATGGGCGCGAATGATCGATTGGGTGATCGCCAGCCCCAAGCCTGCATGTTCGCTACTGCCCTCGCGGCGCGCCGGGTCGGCCCGGTAAAAACGATCGAACAGGAGCGGCATCTGTTGTGCAGGAATGCCCGGGCCGGTGTTCTCAATCGTGATGAGCAGGCTGTGTGCCGTAGGTTCAAGGCGCACCGCGATCGTGCCGCCCGCAGGCGTATGGCGCAGGGCGTTGTCCAGCAGGTTGGAGAGGGCGCGGCGTAACATGCTGCGATCGCCTGCCACTTGCCCGTACCCTGTGCGGCCAAGTTCGATCTGCGCGTCTTCCGCCAGCAAGGCATAAAACTCCAGCAAGGCATCCACTTCGCCGCCCACGTCCAGCAGTTCGCGGCGAGGTGTCAGCAAGCCATGATCCGCCTTGGCCAGATACAGCATGTCGTTGACCAGCTGCGCCATCCATTGCAACTCTTCAAGGTTGCTGTGCAAGGCTTCACGATACTCGTCAATACCACGGGGGCGAGTCAGGGTGACTTGAGTGTGGGTTAACAGGTTCGATAGCGGTGTGCGCAGCTCATGGGCAATATCGGCGGAAAACGCCGAGAGCCGCTGAAATGACGTGTCCAGCCGCTCCAGCATGGCGTTGAAGGCTTTCGCCAGGTCGGCCAGTTCGGCCGGCATCCGGGCTTGGGGCAAGCGCGCATTCAGTGAATCGGCCGAGACGCTGGCGGCAATCACGCTCATGCGGCGCAAGGGGCGTAACCCACTGCGGGCCGCCCAAGCGCCGAGAAGGGCGGTGGCCAGTGCTGACAGGCCGACGGTCATCCAGATCAGGTGCTGCATGCGTTGCAGAAAGTGTTGATGGTGGGTGATGTCCATCAGCACTGTCAGTTGCGGCCCGTTGAAGGTGTCAGGCACCGGATTGAGCACGCGGTAGTGCGTGCCGTCTATTTGCAGGCTTGCCAGGCCGGGGGTTGTGGGTAATTCGGTTGGCAGGCGTGTAGTGCTGTCGAACCACAGTTGCCCGTCTGGGCCGCGCACCCGCACCGCAAGGTCGGGTTGATGGCTGAGGTCTTGCCGCAGAGCAGGCAATTGGCGGGTAAAGCCTTCAAGGGTATCGATGCCCTGCAACGTGCTGCGCAGCACGGCAAGGCGGCTGTTCATGAGCTGCTGGTCGAGTTCCATAAAGTGCACTTCGCTGGCGCGGCCGAACAGCACCCCTGCGAGCAGGGAAACCACGGCCGTGCAGCCGGCAAATAACAGCGCCAAACGGCTGCTCAATGACAGTGTTCGCATCAGTGAGCGCGCTCTTCGAGTACATAGCCCATGCCACGCACGGTGTGGATCAGTTTGTCTTCGTACGGATCATCGACCTTCAGGCGCAAGCGGCGGATGGCCACTTCGATCACGTTGGTGTCGCTGTCAAAGTTCATGTCCCACACTTGTGAGGCGATCAGGGACTTGGGCAGCACTTCGCCCTGACGGCGCAGCAGCAACTCCAGCAGGGCGAACTCCTTGGCCGTGAGGTCGATACGCTGGCCATTGCGTTCAACCCGGCGGCGGATCAGGTCCAATCGCAGGTCGGCCAGTTGCAGGCAGGTGTCCTGGGGAGTGCTGTTGCCGCGCCGCAACAGGCTGCGTACCCGCGCCAGTAGTTCGGAGAAGGCGAACGGCTTGACCAGGTAGTCGTCGGCACCGAGTTCCAGGCCGTGTACGCGGTCTTCAACCGCATCGCGCGCGGTCAGAAACAGCACGGGCATGTCCAGCCCGGCGCTGCGCACCGCGTGCAGAATTTGCCAGCCGTCCCGACCGGGTAGCATGACATCCAGAATCAGCAGTGAATAATCCCCGGTCAGTGCCAGATGCTGCCCGGTGATGCCATCGGCAGCCAACTCGGTGGTGAACCCGGCCTCGCTCAAGCCCTGGCGTAAATACTGGCCGGTTTTGGGTTGGTCTTCGACAATCAGCAGTTTCATGGGCGACCCATCAAAAAAATACCTCAGCCTTATACAGTGGGCCTCGCCGGGTGGGAGCAACCTGACAGCGTTGTAATCTTGCCGTCAGTTACCTGCCAGTACCGGAGCCTTAAAGTCGATTCAGGTTTTTATCTTAGTCTTCTGGAGTCTGTATGGCTGTTCTTAAGCGTTGTGCCGTTGCAGCCGTGTGGTGGGCGTTGAGTGTGCCGGCCTTTGCATCTCCGTCGGGTCACTATGCCTTCGGCCACCCGGCACCCGCCGCGAGCGCTACACGCACCGTGCAGGTAGAAATGACGGATATCGCTTTCGCCCCCACATCGCTGGACGTCAAAGCGGGCGAAACCGTGCGCTTTGTGCTGATCAACAAGGGCCAGTTATTGCACGAATTTAACCTGGGAGATGCGCCAATGCATGCCGCGCACCAAGGGGAAATGCTCAAAATGCAGCAGGCCGGGGCGCTTACACCGACCGGCATGGATCACGCGGCGATGGGGCATGGTGCCATGGGCATGCCAGGCATGAAGCATGACGACCCCAACAGTGTGCTGGTCGAGCCGGGTAAAACCGCCGAGTTGACGTGGACCTTTATCCGGGCCAATAACCTGGAGTTCGCCTGTAATGTGCCGGGGCATTACCAGGCAGGGATGGTGGGGACGGTGAAAGTATCCCCTTAAAATCGGCCTGATCGTCTGCGGGCGCTGAAAGCCTGGCGTAAACCCGATAGAATTACCGGGTTTTTCTAGCCAGGTTTTTTTGCCATGCATCCCGCAGCCGAACATTCGCCGCTGGGCAAGTCCAGTGAATACATCAGCACCTACACCCCGTCCTTGCTGTTCCCGATCCCGCGTGCGGCGAAATGGGCCGAGCTTGGGCTGAGCGCCGAAACGCTGCCTTACGTCGGGGTCGATTTTTGGACCTGCTTCGAACTGTCCTGGCTGTTGCCATCGGGCAAGCCGGTGGTGGCCATTGCCGAGTTCTGCTTTGCTGCCGACTCGCCAAATATCGTCGAGTCCAAGTCGTTCAAGTTGTACCTGAACTCACTCAATCAGACCGTGTTTGCCAACAAGCACAGCGTCGAGACGACTTTGCAGGCAGATTTGTCAGCGGCGTCCGGAAAGCCTGTGAGTGTGCAGGTGCGCAGCCTGGATGACGTTCAGGCCGATGGTGTCGCCGTGTTGCCGGGCAAATGCATCGATGATCTGGATATCACGGTCAGCGACTATGCCCAGCCGCGCCCCGAGTTGCTCAAATGCGACACGTCCCGCGTGGTGCAGGAAAGCGTCTACAGCCATTTGCTCAAATCCAATTGCCCGGTGACCAGCCAGCCAGACTGGGGCACGGTCGTGGTTGAATACCGTGGCGCGGCGCTGGACCATTCGAGTTTGCTGGCGTACCTGGTGAGCTTCCGCCAGCACTCGGATTTTCATGAGCAATGTGTCGAGCGAATCTTTCTCGACTTGCAGCGCTTGCTCAAGCCAGAGGCATTGACGGTGTATGCGCGCTATGTGCGCCGTGGCGGGCTGGACATCAACCCGTACCGCAGCACCGAAGCGGTTAAGTTCCAGAATGTAAGGTTGGTGCGTCAATAACCGTCGATAAGACCGCAGGAGCAGCCGCCCCGTCTTCCACGCCGCGCTGTCGTTCAGCAATTCTATCCATTGCTGCGGTCACGGCCACTTAAGGTTCCGGCTTTACGCCGTGCCACTTTGAAAAGCTGTACAGACCGGACACATGGTTGACGGGGGGCCTTGGATCAAAAGCATGCTCTGTAGGAGCGAGCTTGCTCGCGATCTTTTGATCTTTAAAAGCTTTGCAACGCCGCGCTGTCGTGCAGCAATCCTATCCATTGCTGCGGTCACGGCCACTTGAGCTGCGCAAAACCGGTGTGAGGCCAGCGTGGTTTAAGGGGGCCCTTTAGATCAAAAAGATCGCGAGCAAGCTACGCAGGGATCAGGCCTGATTCAGCTGCTTGGCCTGTTCCAGCACCGCTTCAACATGCCCCGGCACTTTTACGCCGCGCCATTCGTGGCGTAGCACGCCGTCTTTGTCGATCAGGAACGTGCTGCGGTCTACGCCCAGGTATTCCTTGCCGTACAGCTTTTTCAGCTTGATCACGTCAAACAGCTGGCACAAGGCTTCGTCCTTGTCGCTCAGCAACTCGAACGGAAAGCCCTGCTTGGCCTTGAAGTTCTCGTGCGACTTGAGGCTGTCCCGGGATACGCCAAACACTTCGGTGTTGGCTGCCTGGAACTCGGCGTAGTGGTCGCGAAAGCCCTGGCCTTCAGTGGTGCAGCCCGGGGTGCTGTCTTTCGGGTAGAAGTAAATCACCACCTGCTGGCCTTTCAGGGCCGACAAACTAACGGTTTTTTCGCCAGTCGCCGGAATCTGGAAGTCGCTTACGGGTTGGTCAATTGCAACGGCCATGAGGGATCCTTCCTTACATTGGGTTCTGTGGGCGCCAAGGTTCGATCAGAGCGTCGAGGTTCAAGGCGTCGGCAAAGTCCAGGAACTGATCGCGCAACCAGCTGATTTGTACGCCAGCAGGCAAGGTGACGGTGAACGTGGCGTTAAGCATGGTGCCGCCTGTTTGCGGTGCCTGATACGTGTCGCAGGTCAGGTTTTCAAGTTCCACATTGTGGTCCATGAAGAACTGGCACAGTTCGTTGATGATGTCCGAGCGGTAGGCCGAACTCACGTAAGCCACATAAGGCAGAGCTTGCGGGCGGGTTTCGAGCGCAGCACTGCGCACGACACTGACGCTGAAAGCATGTTTTTTGGCGAGAGCGGGCAAGCCGGCTTCAAGGCGCGCCAGCGCGTCCCAACTGCCAGTGATTTCCAGGACCAGCGCGCTGCATTCGCCGTGGCGAGTGAGGCGCGAGGTCACGACGGCGCAGCGATTTTCATGGCTGGCGCGGCACAGCACGTTAGTCAGCTCCATTGGGTTGGCGCCAAGGGCACTGATGACAAGGAATTGTTCGCGAACTGTGGGGGTGGACATTCAGCCTTCCTAAAACGATGAGCGGTCAGTACGGTCGATGAAATACGTGTCCGGATGCAAGCCCGATTCAAGCGCCGGATACCCGCCAACAGGCCGTTTCAGGCGGTTTGCACAGGTTGCAAACCACGCTCCGAGGCGCAGGGGGTGGGCGTTGGGTGCTTGCTTGAAGGCCTGCAAAACAGACGCTCGCACACATCCGTACCAATCAAAGGCTGAAGGGTAGCGAAAAGCAGCGCCAAGGGGAATGCTCATTGGGCGCGCTGTTGCTTGTGCAAGCATCTTGTCGCCAGTACCATTACGGCTCTCTTTTTCCGGCAGGAGCGGTTGCATGATTGCGGGCAGTATGGTGGCACTGGTCACACCTATGGATGCACAAGGTCGCCTGGATTGGGACGCTCTGAGCAAACTGGTGGACTTTCACCTGCAAGAGGGCACCAACGCCATTGTTGCCGTTGGCACTACAGGTGAATCGGCAACTCTGGATGTGAACGAGCACATTGAAGTGATTCGTCACGTGGTCAAGCAAGTGGCAGGGCGTATCCCGGTGATTGCCGGTACCGGTGCCAACTCGACGCGCGAAGCGATCGAGCTGACCTCCAATGCGAAAATGGCTGGCGCAGATGCTTGCCTGCTGGTCACACCGTACTACAACAAGCCGACTCAGGAAGGCTTGTACCAGCATTTTAAAACCATTGCGGAAACCGTTGATATCCCGCAAATCCTGTACAACGTACCCGGACGTACCGCGTGTGACATGCTCGCAGATACAGTCGTACGCCTGTCCACCGTGAAGAACATCATCGGTATCAAGGAAGCCACGGGCGACCTGCAGCGTGCGAAGGACATCCTGGCGGGCGTGAGCAGCGACTTCCTGGTCTTGTCCGGTGACGACGCTACTGCCGTTGAGCTGATCCTGCTGGGTGGCAAGGGTAATATCTCCGTCACCGCTAACGTCGCACCGCGTGCCATGAGCGACCTGTGCAAGGCGGCGATCGCCGGTGATGCAGAAACGGCGCGTGCCATTCACGAAAAGCTGATGCCGCTCAATAAAACCCTGTTTATCGAATCCAACCCTATCCCCGTGAAGTGGGCGCTGCATGAGATGGGCTTGATGCCGGACGGTATCCGTCTGCCGCTCACCTGGCTCAGCGAAGCCTGCCACGAACCCCTGCGTCAGGCCCTGCGCCAGTCCGGTGTTTTGGTTTAATTGAGGAAGCACTACGCATGAAGCGATTGGCCGGACTTTCCGCCCTAGCCGTGATTATTTCGAGCACCAGCGGCTGCGGTTGGCTGTGGGGTCCAGAAGGTTACTTCCGGGACCGTGGCAGCGATTATCTGGAGGCGCACGAAACCGCGCCGATGAAATTGCCTCCGGGCGTTGTGACTGACAAACGCCTCGTGCCGCTGCTGCCGATCCCGAGCAACGTGGCAGATGACACCATCAAGGGTGAGTTTGTTGTCCCGCGTCCACAGCCATTGGGCGTGGTTGCCGGTACCAGCGACTATACCCTGCAAAAAAGCGGTGACAGCCGTTGGGTGATGGCGCAGCACGTCCCGTCAGAAGTGTGGTCGGTGACGATGCAGTTCTTCCAGGACAACGGCTTTCGCATCGATGAGCAGCGCCCTCAAACCGGTGAGTTCACCACGACCTGGCAGCAAGCCGGTGAGCTGTCCGCTCCCATGGCGCGTCACGTGAGCAGCAGCGGCCTGGACCCCGACAGCGAAACCCGTTTGCGGGTGCGTATCGAGCCGGGCGTGCAACGCAACACCAGCGAAATCTACATTGTCAGTGCCAACCGTCCTGCGGGCAGCACGGCCAACGTCGATTTCACACCGCGTTCGATCAACACCGGGCTGGATGCCGCGCTGGTCGACGAAATGCTGATCAGCATGAACCGCAGCGCTGAGAAGGGCGGTTCGGTGTCTCTGCTGGCCGAACGTGACTTTGATACCCCGGCGCGTGTAAGCCTGAGCGAAGACGGCAGCGGCAACCCCGTGCTGAGCCTGAGCGAAGACCTTGATCGCGCCTGGTCGAGCGTGGGGCGTGCGCTGGAGCAGGGCGAGTGGCGTGTAGAAGATATCAACCGCACCTTGGGCCTGTACTACATCAACCTGGCGGAAAAAGCCGAGAAGAAGGATGAGAAGCCCGGCTTCTTCTCCAGCCTTTTTGGCAGCAAGCCGAACAAGGATGAAGTGGAAGCACGCGCCCAGCGTTATCAGGTTCGCCTGAGCAAGGTCGGTGAAAGCGTTCAGGTCACCGTCGAAGAAAACATCAACACCAGTGCACCGCCTGAAGTGGCGCGCAAAGTGTTGGGCGAGATTCAAGACAACCTGGGCTGACTGTATGCGTTTTGCCGTTCTCGGCAGTGGTAGCCAAGGGAATGGCACGCTGATAGCCAGCGACAGCACGTATGTGCTGGTTGATTGCGGGTTCTCCCTGCGAGAAACCGAGCGACGTCTGGTTCGATTGGGCGTCAGCCCGCACCAACTGAGTGCCATTCTGGTAACCCACGAACATGCCGATCACGTGCATGGCGTGGGTTTACTGTCTCGGCGTTACAATTTGCCGGTGTACATGAGCCGTGGCACACAGCGCGGCATGCGTAAACCGCTTGAGCCGGCCTCGTTCGTGGCTCATGGCGAAACCCTGCAGATTGGCGCGTTGAGCATTGGCGTGACACGCGTTGCCCATGATGCTCAGGAGCCTACTCAATATGTCTTCAGTGACGGCCAGCGGCGTTTTGGCTTGCTGACGGACCTGGGCTCGTACTGTGAGGGTGTGCTGGACCACTATCGCAACCTTGACGCCTTGATGATCGAGGCGAACCACTGTCGCGATTTACTCGCCCGTGGTCACTACCCCTACTTTCTCAAGCAGCGGGTGGGTGGCCAGGAAGGACATTTGAACAACCACCAGGCCGCGAGCCTGGTGGCCGAGTTGGGCTGGCAAAACCTGCAACATTTGGTGCTGGCTCACCTTAGTAGCAAAAACAACCTGCCGCAGTTGGCCCGGCAATGTTTTGTCGACACCCTTGGGTGCGACCCGGACTGGCTGCAACTGGCCGATCAAGATTCAGGGCTCGACTGGCGCACAATCGCCTAGCCCACCTACTTAGCATGCGGAGCCCATCATGGAAAAACGTGAAGAACTCTATCGCGGTAAAGCGAAATCGGTTTACAAGACCGACGACGAAAACCGCTTGATCCTGTTGTTTCGCAACGACACCTCGGCATTTGACGGCAAGCGCATCGAACAGCTCGACCGCAAAGGCATGGTCAACAACAAGTTCAACGCCTTCATCATGCAGAAACTCGAAGAAGCCGGCGTGCCGACCCAATTCGACAAGCTGCTGGGCGACAATGAATGCCTGGTGAAAAAGCTCGACATGATCCCGGTCGAATGCGTCGTGCGTAACTATGCTGCCGGCAGCCTGGTCAAGCGCCTGGGTGTTGAAGAGGGCTTGAAGCTCAACCCTTACACCTTCGAGCTGTTCCTGAAGGACGACGCCAAGGGCGACCCGTTCATTAACGAATCCCACGTTGTGGCATTTGGTTGGGGCACTGCCGAACAACTGGTGCGCATGAAAGAGCTGTCGCTGAAGGTAAACGACGTCCTGAACAAACTGTTCGACGACGCAGGCCTGATGCTGGTGGACTTCAAACTTGAGTTCGGCGTATTCCATGACGGCTCCATCGTCCTGGGCGACGAATTCAGCCCGGACGGCTGCCGCCTGTGGGACAAAGCGACCGGCAAGAAAATGGACAAAGACCGCTTCCGTCAGGGTTTGGGCGGCGTGATCGAAGCCTACGAAGAAGTTGCAAACCGCCTCGGCGTCCCGCTTTAAGCTGTAAAAGCGCGCAAGCAACTGATACCACGCAACTTTTTTGAAATAAGGCTTTGCCAGAATCAAAAACCGCTGTTATCATGCGCGCCGTTGGAGAGATGCCAGAGTGGCCGAATGGGACGGATTCGAAATCCGTTGTACTGGCGACAGTACCTAGGGTTCGAATCCCTATCTCTCCGCCATTATTAAAAAGTCCTTATAACTCAATAGGTTATAAGGGTTTTGGTAAAGCGATTTTGTACCAGCGCTTTGTACCAAAAAATAGCCCTGATCTTCGGATTGGGGCTTTTTTTTTGCTTGATTTTTGATCTGACTGTAGTGGATCAACTGATCCCGGACACGGTGTTAAGGTTTCTTCGGTTTTTGCCGGAGCCAACCCATCGTTAAATTGATGAGGTCGAATCCAGTTGTAGTGATGCATCAGGTACTGGCTGATGTCTCTCTGAGCTTGTTGGCCGTTCATGTAGCCAGTGGTCGGTATCCACTCTGTTTTCAAGCTGCGAAATACCCGTTCCATCGGCGTATCCCAGCAGTTTCCTCGGCGACTCATGCTATGGCACATGCAGTAACGCCACAGCCGTTGGCGAAAGTTGCGGCTGCCATATTGGCGCGTTCATCAGCATGGTGCCGCAAAAAAACAGCACAGGCTGCCGAGGCCATGGGTAAGTCCCGAGGTGGCTTGAACACCAAAATACACGCAACCGTGGATGCCCTCGGTAACCTGCTGCGCTTGCTGTTAACGCGGGGCAAGCTTCGGAATATGAGCAAGCTGCAGCTCTGATTGATGGTTTTACGTGCGAAGCCGTGTTAGCAGACAAAGGCTATGACTCCGCCGCTTTCGTTGATGCAATCCAGTGCATGGGGGCTGAGGCCGTGATCCCCTCTAAAAAGAATCGTCTGAACCACGTACACTGGATCGGCATCTCTACAAGGCGCGCAACCTGGTGGAGCGTTTCTTCCTGAAGCTCAAGCAGTACAGTCGAATAGCGACCCGATATGAGCGACTGGCCAGGAACTATCAGACGATGTTGAGTCTCGTGTCAGCCGTCATTTGGCTGGCCTGATTGAGAACGCCCTGTAGATTTTTTCGTCCACTTTCCGTTTTAACCGCGCAATTCACAATTCCCCCCCCCAGCTGTTTTTCGAGCCTTCCAGAGGTTGGACAGAGTAAACAGTGTGGTCAATTGAACAGTTTTTTTCATCATCCTACGAAAGCGTACTTTATTTGGCAGGAGCGATTGCCTCGACTTGCTCTGCTGTAATTGCCTTGCCCTGGCCTCCCCATTGAGCACGCATCCAGGAGGCCAAACCCGCAACTTCTTCAGCACTCATTCGATCCGCAAATCCCGGCATGGCATACATACGCTGATTCCCGGTGAACGTTTGTGTGGGAACCCCCTGCAAAATAATGGTCAGCAGATTAACCGGGCTGTCCATGACGACAGCAATATTGCCATTCATTGGCGGCGCAACATTTGGAATGCCTTCCCCATTGGTCCCGTGACATCCGGCACACGCGGAGAAGTAACTGAGTCGGCCACGCTGCAACGGCGTATCACTGGCAGCAGGTAGTGGCTCAGGTGCTTTTTCCGGCTTAAGCAGTTGACCATCCTTACCGGTCATCAGGTATGAGGCGATAGCATCCACATCAGCCGCTTGCATCGCACTGGTAGAGAAGTGCGTCACGGTATACATGCTGCCAAAGGCTGTGCCTTGGGCAGAGATGCCGGAGCTCAGATACTCGCTCAATGACGTAGTGTTAAAGCCTCGCTTTGCCAGCGTCTGTGCAGTGATGTCAGGGACCACCAGGCCATCAACGACGTCACCTCCCTCCAGGGAGCGTGCAAAAGAAACACCCATCGTGACATTGCGCGGCGTATGACAGGCCCCACAATGCCCCAGACCTTCCACTAAATAGGCGCCGCGCAACCATTGTTCCGAAGCCCCCTCGCGTACAGGCGGTTGACGGTCTGGAAAGTTGATCAATGCCCAAAAGTTCATAAATGGTCGCACAGGCAGCCTGAACACTCCGGTGTTAGCAACATTGGGCTCAGCAATAGACGGCAGGCTCATGATGTAGGCATACAAGGCATCAATGTCTTCGGGGCGCGTGATATGCGTGAAGACAAAAGGCATGCCCGGATACAGATTCCTGTTGCCGGGTGCGATGCCATCACGCAGCACACGATGAAAGTCTTCACGGGTGTAGTTGCCGATGCCATAGGTCTTGTCAGGGGTTATGTTGGTCGAATAGAGGGTTCCAAACGGTGTATCAATAGGTACACCGCCGGCACCTCTTGGCCCCTGAGGCAGCGAATGGCAGCCCATGCAATTTCCAGCCAGGGCCAACTCACGGCCACGGGGGAGCAACTCCCGGGTCTGCGCATCCGTCAGCGGTTGCTGTACACCAGGTGCAACCGTTGAGGGACGGAACACACCCAGGAGTACGGCTAGAGCAAGCAAAACCGCGACAACTATGAAACTCACCAAGCCATTGCGTAAACGGTTACGTTTCATTGCCTGCTCCTTAGTCGATCACGCAGCCAGGAGTCTTCAGCGCGACGTCCTGAACAGCCTGGTAGTAACGGACATACCCGGTACAACGACAGATATGGTCATTGAGCGCTGTTTCGATTCGACTTTGTAAGTCGGCACGTTTTACAGGTTGGCGCTTTAAAGATTCAACAAACACGGTGGCTGCAGTCACGAACCCCGGAGTGCAATAACCGCACTGAAATGAAAAGTGTTCGATAAAGGCCTGCTGTATCGGGGTCAGGTCGCTCACCTCGCCATGCTCATCCCGCTTGGCCTGGCCCTCAATGGTAATCAGCGTTTTACCATTAAAAAAGTGGGCGTCAAAGATACATGTACGCGTCTCTATGGGGATTCCGTCGGGTTGAATTTCCATGACGGTGCACGCATGGCAAATGCCTTGCCCACAACCAAAACGAGTGCCTGTCAGATCAAGGTGTTCATGCAAAAAATCGATCATGGGCATGCCCACGGGCGCGTCTACCGGACCTACTTTCTGACCGTTTATGGTGAGGGTCAGTAAGCGTTTCTCAATACTCATAGCATCAACGCCTTTTTAATTTTGTTGGCTGTCACTGGAAGGTGATAGAAGCGTGTTCCAATGGCATGAGTAATGGCATTGCCCGTCGCAGCTACAACCGGGATCATCACCACCTCGGCTAAGCCTTTGGGTGGGGATGTTTCAGTGAGAGGATCAAGATAGGCGGCCGTTTGCGTCCACACGGCGACATCTTTGGCCCGTGGCAACCTGTAGCGGTTGAAGTTCCAAGTGCCGTTCCCCGGGCCATCACCGTACAAAGGGAGTTCTTCCATCAGCGCGTGACCAATACCCATGGCGATACCGCCTTGCTGCTGGCCTGACACCAGAGCAGGCACAATGATATTGCCGGGATCGAGCAAGCTGTGATGATTCATGATCTCAACCTGCCCTGTGAAGGTGTTGACATTCAGTTCTACCAGGCAGGCTGCTGGTGTATAGGTGGTGACACCCGCGTTGTTGCGCTGGGCAGACGGAAACTGAACGTTACTGCGCTTGATGAAGTCATAGCCGCCGGTAGACATTCTTGTCTTCAACGACTCGGGAGCAGCATCTCCATAGCGCACTGCGATTGCATCTGCGGGTAGATTCTTGATCCCCAGTCCAGGAATCTCGAAATCGGCACGAGCCCATTGCCAACGGCTGAAGCAGTGCAGGGCAACGCCTGTGACAAGTCCCATTTCATGGGCTTTACGGGCGATTGCTTCGAATGCTAGTGGCGCCATACCACCGCCGCCGATGCCGCCAGGCACTGCCCGCAGGTCTTTGGCGGTCATATAGCCACTCGCCAGCTGGCCTCCTGCCGGACCACTGCTCCAAATGGCCTGTGCAGCAGGCCAAACAGTATTTTCGAGTAGAAATTGAGCAGCCTGACGTGTACCAAATCCGATGAAGTAGACACTGTTTGAAGCGCTCATCGCGGGCAAAATAGCGGGCACCCAGAAGGGGTCCCGTGCAAGCTCGTCCTGTTGTTCCTGTGTAATGGAGAACGGTTCGAAATTACTCATTAGCGGCAACTGAGCGAAGTTGGTTTCACCAAAAATTGCGATATCAGGTGCCTTGCCCAGCAAGCGCTGCACCATGACTTGCTGCGCCGTCGTAGCACCGGTACCAATTTCTTGTACGCAGTGGCGCATTGTAATCTTGCCTGCTGCATCGAACTCTAATAACAGCGCCGTGGTATCTGCACCCGTTCCATAGTCTTTCTGCACTTGTGCAAAGCCCACGCCGTAGCGACGGCCGGGATTGGCTGCCTCGTATTTAACTTTTTCCTGCTCGCGGTTTAGCCACAGTGGATGACTCGAGGCGAGGTCAAGCATCTCCAGATTACGTGGGTCACCCAGCTGGACTGCACCCTGAGTATTTGGATCGCCCGCCTGCAATGCATTTCGCTTACGCAACTCAATGGCGTCTATTCCCAACTGCGCAGCAACTTCGTCAATCAGTAACTCTGTGATAGACATGGCCTGGAGAGTGCCGTACCCGCGCATCGAGCCCGCTTCGACTGCGGCTGTTGCAATCGCAGCAGTGGCCAGATCGGACTTGGGAAAGTAGTAGATGGACTGAGCTGCGGTGGCAGCGACTTGCGCCACTGAGAAAGAAAAGTTGGCGCGACCACCACCATTACAATTATAGAAAGCTTTAAGCACCTCGAATTTCCCGGTCTTGCGATCAGCGACCAGCGTTAGATCCATCTCGATACTGTGGCGCTTCATACCCAACTGGAACTGCTCGTAGCGGTCATTGGCCAGGCGCACAGGCAGGCCATCACCATAAAAACAAGCTGCAATCGTGTAGAAAGGGAAAATGGAGTGATCTTTGGAGCCATATCCAACGGTGGTGCCAGACACCAGTTCAATCTTCTCAACTGGAAAGCGCTTGTTATCTTTGACCATGAACGCGGCAACCCGCGCAACTTCATACGGAGACTGCGCAGCAATCAGTACATGCAAGGTACGCGTCGATGCATCGTACCAAGCATTGCCGTTATCAGGCTCCATGGCACTGGGGTCAATGGACTGCGAAAAACCCTGGCGTTGCACAACAAGTTTTGCAGGGTTGTTATGTGCAGCTTCAATCTCTGCCTCAATAATGCCCGCAGCGGCCATACCCCGGCGCATCGGCTCATCGGTCTGCTGAGCGACTTTTAATGGATCGCGAACACCGCCACCGCCGCGATGGGGCAACAAGACTGAACGCGGAACAAAGATGCCGTCCGGATCCGCTTTAGGCCAGGTAGGCGTATCACCGTCAAAATTCCCCCAAATAACAGCATCCTGGATAGGTGCAAAGGCAGGAGGGGCAGATGGCGTCTCACCACCGATTCTCACATAACGCGCCGCTCCATAATTGGGGGGCTGGATCAATCCCGTCTTCCTGCCATATTTGACTGCAGTGGTTTCGAATCGCAAACGCCGCTTGGCCGCTTCAAAACGGTCAAAGTCATGGAAGATCAATAAGGCCACAGGGTGTCCGTATAGTGGGGCCGTGTTACCCGCCGGCAGCAGAAAGTCCTGACCGTAAAACCCAACGCCTAGATCTGCCAGTTCGGGGACCCGGACACCGTCTTTTTCCAAATCGGCATGCTTTAAAACCCGATCTGGCTGCAAGTCTGGCCCAAGCATTGACAGGTCAATATCGTCAAATGCATGTTCGACATCGGTTGCTTTGAGGAAAAAACCATGTGCTTGTTTTTCTGGCCAGCCAGGCAGGTTTTTGGAGCGGAAGTCACGGGCGAATACTTTTTCGCCCGTGACTTTTCGTATCGCATCCCATCGATATTTCACACTGCCATCGGGCGCCATCCATTCGGATGTTTGCGCTCCTGAATGAACTTCACGCGCTTGAAGCGCAGGCAAGCGGCCGAACATAACAGTGATACCCGCAAACGTTCCAAGCTTGATAAAGTCGCGTCGATTGATGCCTGATGCCATGTTTGCTTCCTCTAAACACAGTCATACCGGTTTAAGTCGTCATTGAGCATAGATGCAAGCGCAAGAAAAAATCATTAGGTGTGAGGTGAAAATCCTAGATAAAAAAGCTTAGATAAAAAGCGATAGAAATCCACCTGAAAGTTAAATAAACGCCCCGATCGCTCTCTCTAAAAACAATCGCGGAGATATACCCGCACGCCAGTTTTGACATTGAGGTTAAATGACTTGCTTTTTAAATACTTTCATGCTGCCCAACTAAGTCAGCTGCGCTCAAGCTGCTCTTTTTTTTGTTTGCCCACGCTAATCTTCATCGCAGGTTCAAGGATGACACCGTTTTTAATGGCAATAATCTCCGCCATAATGCTCACCGCTATTTCAGCAGGCGTTTTACTGTCGATGAATAAACCAATGGGGCCGTGCGGCCGTTGCATCGTTTCCTTTTCAATCTCAAAGTGCTCAATCAATCGTGCACGCCGAGCCTCATTGTTCTGACGCGAACCAATGGCACCGACATAAAAAGCGGGGCTCTGGAGCGCCTCTATTATCGCCAAATCATCCAGTTTAGGATCGTGACTAAGCGTCACCACGCATGAGCTTGGGTCTGGCCTGAAAGCGGTGACTGCATCATCTGGCATACACCGTAACAGGGGGACTTCGCTCTCGTTCCAGCTGAATGTATGTTCAGGACGAGGGTCGCATACCGTGACCGTAAATCCCGTGCTCTGGGCAATTGCCGCTAGATACCTGGCGAGTACCCCGGCACCGATCAGCAACATGCGCCATCGCGGGCCTATGTACATTGCCAGTTGCTGATCATCTAAAAACAAAGGTGCGTACTTGTTGACGGCGGTTAACTGCACATCCCCGGTTTCGCAATCCGCGGTACGCCGCACCAAGGCCCCACCATCCAGATATTCCAGTAGCTGTTCAAGCCGCTCTGCACAAGGGTTGCGCTCCACCATCAACTCAATGGTGCCCCCGCAAGGCAAGCCAAAACGGTTTGCTTCCTCTGCGGTCACGCCATAACGAACCAAAGTGGTTGATGGCGTCGTCTCAATATCTTTAAAGCGATCAAACAGGTCATCCTCAATGCACCCGCCCGAGACTGACCCCACCATTTCTGCCCCGACTCGCAGGGCCAGCATCGCTCCGACTGGACGAGGCGATGACCCCCAGGTCTTTACAACAGTGATGAGCAACGCGACTTGCCCTGCTTGGCGCCATGCGTGCAGAGCACGCAAAACCGTTATATCGACAGCATCCATGGCTTCTCCGACAACAACGTTGTGACACATGTGAGGTGTGATCAATGGGTACAAAGCCAGAGTTCGGCTCGTTGCAAATCTTCTACGGTGTCGATGTCATGCACGATGCCTGGGTCATCAACCAACAGGGCTTTGACTTGCCCTTGACTGTCCAGGGCTTGCAGTACTGAGCGAGCCCCTTGGTCACCCCGCAAGCCCAGCAACGCCTCAGCACAACTCGCTGCGAAAGCGACAGGGTGGCCTTGGCGCTGTTCCCAGTACGGCACGACTGCCTGATAGGGTTCGTCAGTGATTAAAGCCTGCGCAACGGCGCGTAGTGTTGCAGAGCACACCAGTGGCATATCAGCAGGCAAGATCAACCAACCCGCCGCACCCTGCGTAGAACGCACACCGCAGGCAATGGAGTCACCCATACCTTCAGTCTCTGCCCCCGCGGGACTGACTATATGGCACTGCAAGCCAGCCTTTGCCACGGCTTCCAGCACATGGCTCATCACCGGTTTTCCAGCCAGTAGCGCTTGCAGTTTATGTGTGTGGCCACCACTGGAAGCAAAGCGCACTCCTTTACCTGCTGCCAGCACTAACACCGTTACGTTCATGTTCATGGACCAAAACCACTGCTCTCGCAGATGCTTGAAAACGCTTTTGAAACCACCCCGGCAATTGGTTCGATTGGTCAGGTCGCTCTGGATATCTTTCAGGGCGGCCTCATCGTTTAGAGGCGCTTTGTCGACGCGACATAGTGCACCATGATAGCTCGCTGTCGAAGAACCGGGGATTTATTTAGGACGGAGGACGCTATGTCATCACGTTGTCTCGGGCGTTAAGGCAAAGAGGTGTCTAGGAAACCCGGGGCGATTCATGTCTATCTACAGGGCTCGCGACTGAGCATTGTTTGCAATCAGTTTTGTGATAGTGGGAGTGGACTCAATATGAAAGGTCTATCGTTTCGATTTGTACCAGGATTTTGTACCAAAACTCAGCTGTAGCCCCTATGCCGCTTGCGCTTCGGGGGCTGTGGAGCATTTAGCAGAGTGTCCCTATCTCTCCGCCATTATTACGGAAGCCCCGCAGATCAAGGTCTGCGGGGCTTTTTCGTTTTCGGCATTTGACCACTCAGTTTGACCACTCCCCATTCCCTTTCTCCCCCTCGGAACCCGCTTGGCAGTTCCCGATAAGCCTTGTGGGTTGGTCGGTGGGAAATCCTCAGGAGAGGGTAAGCAGCAGCGTTAAGTCTGTAGTCTTGATTTTAAGCGTTACCCACTTCATGAAAAATGAAATCCACCCAGTTCATTGTCGGCACAGCGGTCAGCAAGCGAATTATTGATTTTATTCTATTAGTACTGCCCCAGCGCTAAGGTCGATTTTGCAATGGTTTAAATTGTTCCGAAAGGAAGGGTGCGTATTATCACGTTATTGGGTAGCTCACGATGGAAATACTATCAACAAGTGCAACCATCTGATTGCCCCTCAACTCGACTGCTGGAAAGGTGGAGAAGTCAATGTTCAAAGCAGACAGCTCTACGAATAAGGAATTATCCGATAGTTCAAGCTTGATTGCTCCGGTTGGGTAAATGCCTTTACCTTTTTCGGTCAGAAGAAATGCCAGCGGGAAGAAAGACAGTATGCTCATGCTGCACTGATTACCTTCATTTGCCATGCTGAAGATCTTGATGCTTTGGTGGTGCTTGTGAGGGAAGAACCAGTAGTAAATGTCGTGGGTATCGTCCAGCGCGCGGTCGTCACCAAGAACAAAGTGTTGCAGCGGAGTGAAGTATAGGGTTTCACAAGGTTCTCTTCGGCACTCAGTCACTGAAGTGGCGGCAAGAATATGGCCTATCATTGCGCGGCAGTACTTCACGGCATTGAATAGTGTGTAGACGTGGGAGACGGGACTGTTGGCAGCTCTAAAGAAGTGACGAATTTTTCGGGTTAGTGTTTTGTATACATCGGCAATTTCACTGTCGTTCTCGATATGTTTTTCCCAGGCCGATGACGCTGCTGCCTGAGCGTTGCTGAGGTCGTGCTGTTTATTCTTCGAATACTTCATCAGCAGAATAATCTGTGAAGCCCTGATGCGCGCCGACGGTTTTTTTAAGAGCGCGCCATGGCGGCAGGTCGCGGCAAGCGCGATCCGGCGGCGGCCCTGCGCTTTATGTGTACAGACGCACTTTCCTGATGGCGACTTGATATGATTGGTTTCCGGGGCCGTGTGTTTGGTGCAGGGCGGATGGGTTTCGTTTGATTGCCACATGTTCAGGATTCAGTCGAATCACAGGAGGGGGCGGTGCAGATAGCGTTTGTTGTGGCTCTAGTGCTTGCGTGGCCTACTTTTGGCCTGTCCGTGCTTTGTTGGGCGGTGTGTTTTTACGTGTTTGGCCGGAAAAAGACCAAGGCGCGAATTCCGAAAGCGGATCTGGCGGCTGTCGAGGCCGTTTTCCAGCACGAGTACGCTGATTTTTTTAAGGCATTGGATGTGCCCTATTTGCAGGGGGCCGTGATAACTGATGGTGAAGCCGAGCAGTGCGGGCGGCATATCAAGAACTATATTGCTGGTAACCCTCCGGAAATCGGTCTGTTCTTTAAAGGTCTCGCCAAGTGGCGCACCAAAGGCGGGGATGCGTATGCCAGCCCGGCGATCGCCGCCGGGGAAGAGTTTAAGTTCAACTTAAAAGAACATGTTCATGGGGTGTCTTATCGGGCCATTGAGGCGTTGATGATTAATAACCCCGGGCTGCGATGTTTTAAGTCGGTTAACTTGGCTATGGTTTCACAGTATGTTCATGCCGGGGACGCTGGCGGGGCGTCCTCGTCAGTTAATAATTTACAGAGTGTCAGCTCTCATGCCTCTGCCGAGGCTGTCGCCTATTTTAAAGAGGCGCAAGAGAGCTATGACCCTCGCAATTTTGCACATGATGCGAATCCCACCGCCATCTATCTCTACCTTAAGGCTGCAGAGCTTGGGCACCTGGAGGCGCAGTTCCGGTTAGGCTCAATTTATTTGGGTAAATCGGATTCCAGGAATGCTCTCAGGTGGCTGCCTAAGGCGGCAGAGAAAGGGCATATAGGCGCTTATTACAAATTGGGAAACTTGTATTCACGCAAGAATGACCCGCAAGCGCTGATTTGGTATTGCAAGGCGGCTGAGTCGGGCAGTGTGGAGGCAATGATAAGCTTGGGTCATATGTATGCGCAGGGGCATATAGTCCCTCAAGACCTGCCTCAGGCTGCTGCATGGCACCAGAAGGCGGCAGAGCTGGGGAGTGTCGAGTCTCAACTCAGATTGGGCAGGATGTATAAGGAGGCGGCCGGGTTAGAGCCTGATCAGGCCAAAGCAGATTTTTGGTTGGGCATGGCATTCGCCGGGTATTTAAAGCTGGCCGAAGAAGGCGACGCCCACTCGCAATGCATGCTGGGGTGTTTATACGTGGAAGGCGAGGGGGTGGCTGAAGATTACGCCCAAGCTCGCTACTGGTTTAAACAAGCAATTCTTCAGGGTGATGCTCAAGCGAACGAGATGATGATGATGTATGGTTTTGATGAATGACCCACGCAGTACGTTACCCCTCTGAATGGTTTATGCCCGGTATTGGCCCTTTCCCGGGTTGATCCGCGATCAACCCGGGGTGGGGCGTAGAAAGCCGTTAGGCCCCGTGGTTAAAACTCGTAAGAGAGGTTGATTGTACCTGTCGCCCCTTTGCGTTCGCCAAAGAAGCCTTGTACACCCACGTCCAGTTTCACGGCCGTCAGCGAGGCGAGGGGGGTGGTCGAAATGCCGACTTCGACGATGCCGGTGCTGCCCCCCAAATCAGGCTTTTTAATCGACATGTCGAAGGCTTTGCCTGAGACTTTTCCGTCGAATTCATGCTCGTAAGCAATACCGGCATAGGGTGCGATTTGTGGGGTGGCCGCGTAGGTGTAGCGGGTGCCGGCGCGCAAGCGCGAGCTGTTGTCGCTGCCAAAGCTGAGCTTGTCGTTGCCGATCATGACGCTGTCAGCGTCAATGCGGCTCCAGCTGTAGCGGCTGTACACATCCACCGATTGTTTTTCATCCAGGTTGAAGGCGTAGCCGAGGCCAGCCATGGCGCTGACGTAGTTCGATTTGGCGTTGTAATGCCCGCGTACGCCGCCAGCATCCACCAGGTCGTTGCTGTCAAAGCTGGTCTTGACCTTGCCGGCCCGCAGGACGGCATCGACGTACAGGCCATTCTTGCTGCCGACAACCGGTGCCGGGGCTGTTTTGGGTGCAGTGCCGGCGACATCCATGTGCATCATCAAGCCCGCGCCGGTGTAGCGCAGGTCGCCCGTGCCGTGCACATCGCCATAGCCGGCGAAGCTGTTGTAGCTGTCGTAGTTGCCTTGGCCATGGTCGATAAAAGCGCCCATCATCATTTTGCTGGTGTCTTGCAGCTCAACGCAGCCGCGCAGGCCCAAGGCCATTTTGAAGTCCCGTACCCGGATGTGTGAGCCTGTGTCGTAACGGCTGGAGCCGCCATCGCCGATGAAGAAAAAGTTGGTGGCGCAGGTGTTAAGGCTCTCGCGGATCATATCCGTGCCCTGGTTGGTGAAGGCGAGCGCGGCGGCGCGACCTTGCAGGAAGGCTTCCGATTTGGGGTTGAGGGTGCCGGCAGGGGAGCCGTCGGTCTCATCCTTGCGGTCAATGTTCAGCACAAAGGCATCATCTTCCATGCCGAGATTGGCATCGTAAACAATGAAGTGGCCTTGCTCGACCTTGACTCGGGTTGGGGTGGTAGCCCCTTGTGCCTTGTCGATCAGCACCACCTTGTCACCGGCATTGAGTTGGTTGCCGTCGCTTTCCATGGCGACGGTGTGCTGGGTGTTGGTGAGGTTCACCGCATCCGGCCCGGTGATGGTGATCAGGGTGTCTTGATTGACCACATCTTTAGGCAATAGCCAGTTGTATTGTTCGAAGTTGTAGATCCCCGCGAGCGAACCCCGGTAGCCATTGAGGTTCAGGGTATTGCCGCTGAAGGCCCTGCTGGCGACGGCCTTCCCGTCGCCGTCGACACTCTGGCCGCCATACACCGCACCGGTGATGGAGAGCAGGGCACCGTTCAACGTCACGGTGTTGTTTTGCGCCAGGCCACCCAGGCCCGCCACGCCCCCCATACCGGCCGCGCCACCCTGGCTATAACCGCCATACACATCGCCGGAGATTTCAGATTGACCTGAAACATTGATTGTATTGTCGCTGGTGTCGCCACCGTTACCACCGTTTGAACTCACACTGGAGTAGCCGCCGGCACCGCCACGGCTGAGCCCGCCGTACACGGAACCGCCCATATGGCCGTCTGAAGCGGAAGGGGCCGCCCTGGACGCTCTGTTAAGAACGCCACCGGCATCGCCGCCGGCGGCCCCGTTCAGGATCGTATTGGTCAGGTTGAGGGTGTTGTTGGAGATTGCACCGCCATCGCCTCCCGAGGCGTTGCCTTCTTCAGCAACGCCGCCTGCGCCGCCTTGGCTAAGCCCGCCAAAGACCGAACCGCCGCCATGGCCGCCTGCGCCCGGAATGTCAGCGTAGGAACTGCCATTGCCGCCCACGGCCCCTGTGAGCCGGGTGTTGGTCAGTGAGAGGATGTTTCCTGTGATGTCTCCTCCCTGGCCGCCCGCCGCAGCGCCTTCCGAAGCGGCTCCTCCGGCCCCGCCGGTGCTGATGCCACCAAACACCGAGCCGCCACCGTTACCGCCATTGCCAGCGTTACCGGACGCGCTGCCATGGTTGCCAGCGCCGCCGGTGATCGTAGTGTCGCTCAGCGTAACGGTATTGAAACTGACGGCACCGCCCGTGCCGCCATTGGTGAGGCTCTCTGTAGAGGAACCCCTGAAAATGCCGCCCGCACCGGCGGTGCTGACGCCGCCGTAGATCGACCCGCCGCCATCCCCGCCTGAGCCTGCCTCTTCACCCGCTGCCCCGCCGTCTGCGCCGGTGATGTCGACGCGTGTCAGGGTGAGGGTGTTGCGCGAGACCGCGCCGCCGTTGCCGCCAAGGGCCATTTCTGCCCCTCCGCCAGCACCGCCGCTGCTGAGCCCGCCGAAGACCGAGCCGCCGCCATGCCCCCCGGCGTTCGCACCGAATTGATCATGACTGCCCGCCGCACCGCCTGCAGCACCCGTCAGAAAGACATCGGTCAGGGAAATGCGGTTGAGCGAAATAGTACCGCCATGGCCGCCAGACGAGGTGCCATCATCCTCCGATAAGCCGCCGTTTCCCCCGGTGCTCAGCCCACCAAAAATCGAAGCACCGCCATGTCCGCCAGCCTTTACAACGGGCTCATCGGAAGGGTTGCTGCCGCCCACACCGCCGATGATTCGGGTGCTGGTCAGTGAGAGGGTATTGGTCGAGATGTCCCCCCCCATACCGCCCGAGGTTGAGCCCTCTTGAGCGCTTCCCCCCAGCCCGCCGCGGCTGACGCCGCCAAACACCGAGCCGCCACCGTTGCCGCCGTTGTTGCCAGCCCCTCCGGTCAGTACCGAGTCGCTCACCGTCAAGGTATTGAAACCGACATTACCGCCAGTGCCGCCATCGACGCGGCTGTCGGGCGAGGCCGCTGCGTGATGGCCACCGGCTCCGGCGTTGCTCACCCCGCCGAAGATCGACCCGCCGCCATCCCCCCCTGCGCCCGCCATCCCCGTCCCAGAGTTTTCGCCCGTAGCCCCGCCTTCTGCGCCCGTGAGTACGGCGCGGGTCAGGGTGAGGGTGTTGCGCGAGACAGTGCCGCCGTTGCCGCCAACAGAGGTTTGTGCCCAGCCGCCGGCACCGCCGCTGCTGAACCCGCCGAAGACAGAGCCGCCGCCATAGCCCCCTGAACCGGTAACGCCGTTATTTTCATTATCGCCGGAGGCCCCGCCCGCAGCACCGGTGAGAGAGACATCGGTGAGGGACAGCTGGTTGGACGAAATATCACCGCCATTACCGCCCGAGGCGATGTCATCATCCGAGGCATCATTAGAGCCCCCGCCGGCCCCGCCGTTACTGAGCCCGCCAAAGACCGAAGCCCCCCCGTGCCCCCCGGCCGCGCCAGTTCGATTCAACTCGCTGGTACTGCCGCCCACACCCCCGGTGAGCCGGGTGTCGGTCAGCGAGATGATGTTGTGCGTGATTTCCCCTCCCGTGCCCCCCCTTGCGGAGCCTGTTTGGACCATCCCGCCCGCACCGCCGTTGCTGAGACCACCAAAGACCGAGCCGCCGCCATTGCCGCCCATGCCAATGCCCCCCGCAATGTCGCGGTTACCGTAATTCCCGCCGACGCCGGCACTGCCGCCATCCCCGCCGTTGATCGTGGCTCCATTGACAGTGATGGTATTAGAGCCCGCTTTGCCCGCATTGCCGCCATCGGCTGTCGCAGCGTAATCGGCGAAACCGCCTGCGCCGGCGTTGCTGAGCCCGCCGATGAGAGACCCGCCGCCCTGACCGCCCGTGCCGCCGCCGCCACCGTTATTTTGCAGGCCGCCTGTAACGCCGCCGCCCTGGCCGCCGTCACCGCCGTCTAGCGTGATATTGGTGAGCGTGAGCGTATTGCCCGTCACATCGCCTGCATTGCCTCCGTTACTGGTGGAGGTGGACGAATAGCTATACCCCGCGGCCCCACCGTTGCTTAAACCGCCGACAATCGACCCGCCACCATTACCGCCGCTACCGCCCCCGCCTGTGCCATCCGTGGTTTGCCCGGCATTGCCGCCCGCCGCCCCGTTCAGTGTGGCGTCCGTGAGGGTGACGGTGCTGCCGGTCACGTTGCCGCCAAGGCCGCCATTGGCCGATGAGGTGTCGGCGCGTGCACTGCCACCTGCACCCCCGGCGCTGACGCCACCGTACGCCGAGCCTCCCCCATGCCCCCCGTCACCCTGGCCGCCTTGGCCTTCAAACTCTGAAACGCCACCGCTACCGCCTACCTCGCCCGAGAGCGTGGCACCGGTGATGTTGAGTGTGCTTTGAGTGATGTTTCCGCCGCGGCCGCCCTCGCTGGTGCCATGGCTGGCGACAGTTCCTCTGTCTTCCGCTTCTCCCCCTGCGCCGCCGGTGCTCATCCCCCCAAAGACTGAGCCGCCGCCGGCCCCACCGGCCCCACCGGCGCCTTCGCCCGTGCTCCCGCCCTTGCCGCCTGCGGCACCGGTGATTGAGTGAGTGAGCGTCACCGTATTCTGACTGAGTGCACCGCCGTTTCCGCCATTGGTGCTGGCACCCTCATCGTATGAGGTTCCGCCCGCGCCGCCGCTACTGAAGGCACCAAAAAACGAGCCGCCGCCCTGGCCGCCGGCTCCAGCCCCGCCTGACGATGAGCCTGAGCCGGGGTTTTGGCCGTTGCCACCCGGTGCCCCGGTGAACGCAGTGTTGGGTGGGGTGATATCTTGGTTAGCGATATTGGCCCCATCGGAGCCATTCGTTTGGCCCGGGGCATCAGTTGCAGCCGCCCCTTGGTTGAATTGGCCTTGATCATAACTCTCGGTGTTACCGGCCTGGCCAGCCGTGCTAGCCGCCCAGGCGGAAGAAGATAAGAACAGACTTGAAGAAATAGCGATGGCTAAAGGTGTCAAGTACAAGTGCATAGTGCAATCCTCTCTTTTTATGGGGGAGAACGCAGTATTGGCTTCAGCGTTCCTTTGCTCTGGAAAGCAAAGGTAGTTGGGGAATCGGCAAGCGCCGGTAAGTTGTAAACGTTGCGTCGGCAAAGCCGATGAACGGTTAATGCTTATCGAGCCTTGGGTCTCTTTAAATATGTTCCCTGCGCCAATGGGTGTGTGCGCTGTAACCCGCGTGATAGCCAGTTATCGGCAGGTTGATTGGCGCAGTTATGATGTTTTTTCAGTGTGGGGTTTTGCTCGTTTTAATGCGGGGGGAATAACTTGAAAAGGAGGCGTGAAGTTTTTTGTTGTATTGGATTAATTAACTTTAGTATTAATCGTTTAGTATAAGTTTGTTGTCGCATTGGCAGTAGCTATTAATGCGCCTTGAACGCTGTTATTTGGGCGCATGCGACCCAATTGATTAACGCGTTGCGGTGGGAAGAGAGGCGTTACAGGCTTAAACACGGCGGGATGACAGCGGGTTCTAACCCGCCCCTGTTCGCCTGGGGTCAGACGAACAGGGGCGGGGGGTGGATCAATGTTGCAGGATTTTCGACAGGAAACTGCGGGCTCGTTCTGAGCGCGGCGCTCCGAAGAACTCTTCGGACTTCACGTCTTCGATGATTTCACCACCGTCCATAAACACGATGCGGTCAGCCACTTTGCGGGCAAAGCCCATTTCGTGGGTCACGCACATCATGGTCATGCCTTCGCCCGCCAGTTCGACCATCACATCCAGCACTTCGTTGACCATTTCCGGGTCGAGGGCCGAGGTGGGTTCGTCGAACAGCATGGCGATGGGGTCCATGGCCAGGGCGCGGGCAATGGCCACCCGTTGTTGCTGGCCGCCGGACAGCTGAATCGGGTACTTGTGAGCGTGGTTTTTCAGGCCCACGCGCTCCAGCAGCGCCATGCTCTTTTTCGTGGCGGTGGTGCGGTCGCGCCCCAATACCTTGATTTGCGCCAGGTTCAGGTTGTCGGTGATGGTCAGGTGCGGGAACAGTTCGAAATGCTGGAACACCATGCCTACCCGTGCGCGCATTTTGGGCAGGTCGACGCCTTTGCCGGTCACGGGCTGGTTCTCGATGAAAATGTCGCCTTCCTGCACCGGCTCAAGGCCGTTGACGCATTTGATCAGGGTGCTCTTGCCCGAGCCGGAAGGCCCGCATACCACCATGACTTCACCGCGCTCGAGCTGGGTGGTGCAGTTTTTCAGGACCTGAAAGTTACCGTACCATTTGCTCAGGTTGTTCATCTGGATCATGCGGTTCTCTCCATGTTTCTTTTCATGCGTTTGGTCAGGCTGGACAGCAGGTAACAGATCACCAGGTAAACGAAGGCCACGAACAGGTACAGCTCGACCAGACGGCCGTCACGCTGAGCAAACTTGCTCGCTGCGCCGGTGAAGTCGGCAATGGACAGCACGTACACCAATGAGGTGTCCTGGAACAGGATGATGGTCTGGGTCAGCAACAGGGGGGCCATGCGCCGCAAGGCCTGGGGCAGAATCACGAACATCATCGACTGGGACGGGCGCAGGCCAAGGGCCGCTGCGGCCTGTTTCTGACCGCCGCTGATGCTTTGAATGCCACCCCGGATAATCTCGCTGTAATACGCGGCTTCGAACATGCAGAACGTCACGAAGGCAGTGGTGACCGGGCCGATTTGCACGGGGCGTTCGGTGCCGAAGGCCATTTGCAGCAGCAAGGGCATCAGGAAGTAAAACCAGAAAATCACCAGCACCAGCGGGATGCTGCGCATCACTGTCACGTAAGTCAGGGCAAAGCCCCGCATGACGCGGTTATTCGACAGGCGCATCAGGGCCAGCAGGGTGCCGGTTACAATACCCACCGACATGGCGACGAACGTGAGCAGCAAGGTGAATTTCAGGCCGTTCCACAGGGCCGGCATGGCCCTGACAATGACGCTTGGATCTAGATCAAACATGACTTACCTCGTCGCGCCGCGAATGGCCAGTGAACGTTCGATGTGGCCCATGATGAAGGTCACCAGTAGCGAAATGACGACGTAAATCACGGTGGCGGCGGTGAACGCCTCAAAGGTGTTGAACGAGTACTCGCTGATGTTGCGCGCTTGTGCGGTTAACTCCATCAGGCCAATGGTCAGCGCCACCGATGAGTTTTTCAGGGTGTTCAGCGCTTCAGACGTCAGGGGCGGGAACACCACGCGAATGGCCTGGGGCAACAGCACTTGCAGGTACATCTGGGTTGGGCGCAGGCCCAGCGCCAGCGCTGCACCGCGTTGTCCGGCGGCGACCGATTCGATGCCGGCCTTGAACAGCTCCGATAACTTGGCTGACGTAAACAGGGTCAAGGCCAGGACGGCGCTGAAAAATGAGGGGTAGGGCAATTCCTGTTTGAGGTAATCCCCCATCGTGACCGGCAGTAATTCCGGCAGCACGAAAAAGCAGATGAACATCTGCACCAGCAAGGGGATATTGCGAAACACTTCGGTGTAGACGTTGCACAGCCACACCAGAGGGCGAATCGTGGTGGTGCGCAGGGTCCCGACCAGGCCGCCGATCAGGAAGGCCAGCACAAAGGCCATGACGGTGGTTGCCAGGGTCCAGCTAGTACCCGTGACCAGCCATTGCAGATACGAAGCAGACTCTCCGGGAGCAGAGCTCCAGAAGATGCCCCAATTCCAGTTGTAATCCATGAAAACACCAACCTTTGAGGGGGAGCAGGGGTTGGTGCACACCGTAAAACCCGCCGATCAGTCAGAGGGTTCACGGCGCGCACGCCCGGTAGGGTGACGCTTCGGGATCAGACGCCAGTGTCGTTAGGATGAGCGATGGCTTCTTTCAGAGCTTCGCTCATCGGCAGGTTGATCACGGTATTTTTCGGTGGGATAGGCTGCTGGAACCATTTCGGGTACAGCGTATCGATGTAACCGCTGCTGTACAGGTTGCGCAGTACACCGTCAGCGAACGACTTGAACTGCGGGTCGTTTTTGCGGATACCGATGGCATACGGTTCCGCTGACATGGCTTGAGGCAGCAACGTGTAAGCATCGGGGTTGCGGCTTTGGGCGATGGTGGCCATCAACTGCACATCGTCATTGATATAGGCCGCAGCGCGACCGGTTTCCAGCATCAGGAAGGCCTCGCCACCGTCTTTGGCGTTGAGGATTTTCAGCCCCAGGTTTTTCTCGCGGTCCAGGTTCTTGGTCAGCCACTCGCCGCTGCCCCCAGTGATCACTACGACGGCTTTGCCTTTGAGCTCGTCAACAGAGTTAATGCCGGCGGTTTTCTTGACGGCGTACTTGGCGCTGGCCACATAACTGGTCAACAGAAAGCCGATTTGCTTCTGACGCTCGACCGTGTTGGTCGTCACGCCGCATTCCAGGTCAATGGTGCCGTTAATCAGCAGCGGGGTGCGCGTGGCGGCTACCACCGAAACATAGTTGGTTTTGAGGTTGGGTTCACCGACCTTGACCTTGATCTCATCGACGATTTTCTGGCACAGCTCGATGCTGTAGCCGATCGGCTTCTGGTCATCATTAAGGTAGGAGAAGGGCAACGACGCATCACGGTAGCCGAGGGTGACGGCACCCACTTCCTTGATTTTTTTCAGTGTTCCGGTGAGTTCTTCGGCCTGTGCAGCGCTGGTGCTCATGCAGGCAGCGACGACGAGGGCAAGCAGCTTTTTCTTGTGATCGAACATGGACATCTCCGATGGTTGTTATGGCAGCTTTGGCACAGCGAAAAGACGAGGCCTTCAGCGCAGGGCTGCAAGGGCTTCGTTGATACGAACAACGGCTTTTTTTATTTGCTCACGTGACGTGGCGAACGACAGTCGGAAATACCCCGGCAATCCGAACGCAAGGCCCGGTACAACTGCCACACCTGCGTGTTCGAGCAAGTAGGCGGACAACTCGACATCATTGCTGAGCACCTGGCCTTGCGGCGTGGTGCGGCCCAGCAACTGGCTGCACTCGGGGAACGCGTAGAAGGCACCGGCCGGTGCGCTCAGGCGCAGGCCCGGGCATTGAGCCAGGCCGTCCACCAGCAAGCGCCCGCGCTCGGCGTATTCGCTGGCGCTGGTGCGGACGAAACCCTGAGGGCCTTCCAGTGCTGCGCGCGAGGCCTCCTGGGAAATGGCGCTCGCGCCCGAGGTACTCTGTGATTGAATTTTGCTGATGGCACCAATCAAGGCCTTGGGGCCGGCGGCGTAGCCGATGCGCCAGCCGGTCATGGCATAGGCTTTGGCCACGCCATTGATCAGCAGCGTGCGCTCGCGCAGTTGCGGGCAGGCATTGCCGAACGAGACGAAAGGCTCGTCGGCCAGCAGTACGTGCTCGTAAATCTCGTCGGACATCACCAGCACATTGGGGTAATCGTCCAGCACGTTGCCCAGCGCCTTAAGCTCGGCTTCGGAGTAAATCGCGCCGCTGGGGTTGGAGGGCGAGTTCAGAATCAACCAGCGGGTTTTATCGGTCAGTGCAGCGCGCAGCACGTCGGCTGTCATTTTGAAACCGACGTCGATGCCGCAAGGGATGACTTTCGGGCTGCCGCCATTGAGCGTGACGATATCGGAGTACGACACCCAGTAGGGCGCAGGGATGATGACTTCGTCGCCGGGTTCCAGGGTGGCGACAAAGGTGTTGTAGATCACTTGTTTGGCACCGTTGCCCACGGTGATCTCATCAACGCTGTAGTCCAGGCCGTTTTCACGTTTGAACTTGCCCACAATAGCGGTGCGCAGGGCCAGGGTGCCTTGGGGGGCGGTGTAGCGGGTATGCCCGTCACGCATGGCCTGGCAAGCCGCGTCGATGATATGCGCGGGGGTGTCGAAGTCAGGTTCGCCCAGACTCATATCGACAATGTCGCGGCCCTCGCTGGCCAGTGCTTTAGCGCGCATGGAAATGATCATGCTGGGGGACGAGGAGATCTGTTTGACCCGTTGACTTTCGAAGCTCATGAACTAACCCGCCTTTCGTCAAGGCCCGCCGAACAATCTCGGGCGTTCCGTTGTTGTTGTACGACGTAGTATGACATGAGGATTTTTGCTTTTGCAATCGCTAGAAATCCCTGATTTCAACAAGGCCTTCGAGGCTAAAACGGGGCCTTGGCGAGCCGTTTAGCCACGACAAAGCGGCTGTGACAGGTGGGGAAAAGCACAAGATATACGATGAGTTAACCCGACAACACGCAAGACGCGTACTGATTGCCGATAAGCGGCGCAGGAACAACCGGTGTAATCGTCCGTCAGCCTTTGAAGCGGCTTCAGGCGTGATGGTTAATCGGCTCTGTGGCTCGGGTCGCTGGAAACGAAACCCTCCCTTTGAGTGGCTACCAACCCGACAGACGGTCGTGGGCTCCTTAGATGTTGGGCTATACCTTCGGTTCGTTATTATTTATTTAATTAAATAGGGAGCATTTATTAAATGGGTTCTATAGGAAGCATGACTAAACCCGAGCATGGATTTCTTACAGCGGCCATTCAATACCCGGTGCCGATTGTTAAATCCAGGGCGGATATCGATAAACAGATCGAAAACATTGTCACTATTATCAAAAATACCAAAGCCGGGTATCCCGGTCTGGAACTTATTGTTTTTCCTGAATACAGCACTCAGGGGTTGAATACAGCGAAATGGCTGACGGAAGAGTTTCTCTGTGATGTGCCCGGCAAAGAAACCGATCAGTTTGCCAAAGCCTGTAAAGAGGCTGGGCTTTATGGTGTGTTCTCAATTATTGAGCGCAACCCGGACCCGACCCAAAACCCCTTTGACACCGCGATTATTATTAACCCGCAAGGCGAGATCTGCTTAAAGTACAGAAAACTCTTCCCGTGGACCCCTATCGAACCCTGGTCGCCCGGAGACCTTGGTATGCCGGTGTGCGACGGCCCGGGTGGCAGCAAGCTGGCGGTGTGTATCTGCCATGACGGTATGCTGCCGGAAGTTGCGCGCGAAGCCGCGTACAAAGGTGCCAACGTCTTTATTCGCATTTCGGGTTACAGCACACAAGTTAACGAACAATGGAAACTCACCAACCGTTCGAACGCGTGGCATAACTTGATGTATACGATCTCGGTGAACTGCGCCGGCTACGATGGCGTGTTCTACTACTTTGGTGAAGGCCAGATCGTTAACTTCGATGGCACCACCCTTGTTCAAGGCGACCGTAACCCCGGGGAAATTGTCACGGGTGAAATTTACCCGCACCTGGTTGACAGCGCCCGGCGTACATGGGGGCTGGAAAACAACATTTATAACCTCGGGGCCAGGGCCTATGTGGGTGACCCGGGTGGCGACCCGGATACCGGCTTGACTTATATTAAAGACCTGGCCGCCGGCACTTATAAGTTGCCTTGGGATAAAGATATCAAAATCAAAGACGGTTCCATTTACGGGTACCCGACCACGGGCGGCCGCTTCGGCAAGTAACCCAGAGCCGCACACCCGATCACCCCCTGCTGACGGTGTATCGTCAGCAGGGGGTGATTGCGCGTTAATCCCCCCCGCTTATCCGCCGCCTGCCTGTCAGCTAATCGGTTCATAGCCTTCAATGTGATCCGGCCAGGCGCTCAGCACCTCAAACCCGTTGTGGGTCACGGCCACCATATGTTCCCACTGCGCTGACAGCGAGTGGTCTTTGGTGACGACGGTCCAGTCATCCTCCAGCACTTTCACATGGCGCTTACCGGCGTTGAGCATGGGCTCAATGGTAAAAATCATGCCTGCCTTGAGGGTCAGGCCGTGGCCCGGCTGACCGTAGTGCAGCACCTGCGGTTCGTCGTGATAGACCTTGCCGATGCCGTGCCCGCAGTATTCGCGCACCACGCTGTAGCCGGCATTTTCAGCCAGCGACTGAATGGCATGGCCGATGTCCCCCAAGGTTGCGCCGGGGCGTACCGTACGAATGCCGGCGCACAGGGCGTCGTAGGTGGTTTTGGCCAGGTGCTGCGCTTCAGGGCCGGGTTCGCCCACGAAGTACATGCGGCTGGTGTCGCCGTACCAGCCGTCTTTGACCACGGCGATATCGATGTTGACGATATCGCCGTCCTTGAGCGGTATAGCGTTGGGGATGCCGTGGCACACCACATCGTTGACCGACGCGCACACGGTCTTCGGAAAGCCGTGGTAGCCCACGTTGCCCGGGATGGCCTGTTGTACGTTGACGATGTAATCGTGGCACAGCGTGTCGAGCTGGTCGGTGGTGATACCGGGCTTCACATGGGGCGCGATCATGGCCAGCACTTCGGCGGCCAGTTGCGCCGCTACTTTGGATTGGGCGATCTGGGCCGGCGTGTGGATAACGATGTTTGATCTCATGGATGGATTTCCGTGGTGGCAAAAGTGGCGTCAGCCAGCTCGCACAGGTGCTTCAAATCGAGGCCGCCCTGGCGTTCGGCGTCGATCAGCAGGCGGCAGATCTGGTGATGGTTCAGATTGGGGTGCAGCTCGGCCAACATGCCGACCCGCATCCAGTGCTCGGCCTGGGCATTGATCGAGCGGCTCAGGGCGTTGCTGGCCACGCGCAGGTTTTCGTGCATGGCGTCCGAGATCTTGACGATACCCATTGGTGTACTCAATACGAAATATATATGAATCGTATACTAGGCGATGCCGGGTCAGCCCTGCAAGCCATCTGCACCCGTCCATGTGTAGACAGGCCAGACAGTCGATCCCTATGCTGGCACCACTATAAAAACAAGCCAGTCCGCCATGAACCCTGATTCTGCCTTTCGCACTCTGCTCCATTGGCTTGCCCGGCCCCATCGCACCCTGGTGGCCCGCTATACCTTGCTGTCGGTGGTGGTGATGAGCATCGCGCTGATCGCCCTGGCCATTTTGTACGAGCAATTGGCCAAGGACCTGCTCAACCGCCTTACCGGTGAACGGCTCGACGCTCAAGCGTTATCCACCGCCAACCGCTTGTCGTCCTTTTTGGATGACCGTTTTTACCAACTGTCGGCCCTGTCCAATCACCCCAACATGCCGGACTTTATTGCCGACCAGTCACACTTTGTCAGTGATGTGGATTCGTTGCTCAAGCTGGAGGGCGACTTGCCCTTTATGTACGGCGTGCTGTTTTTTGACGAGCACAACCGGCTACTGAAAGTACTGCCCGGCCAGTCTGCTTCGGGCGAGCCTTACTGGGGCAATGCGCACTGGTCCATTGCGGATTTGCCCGTGCAATGGATGGGTGATGTGGAAGTCATCGGGCCGTTAGGGCCCGAGGCGGGGCGCTCGGGCAGTTTTCTGATTCGCAAAACGGTGCGCAATGGCCGCACCAACCAGCGCGTGCGCATTGCGCTGCATTTGCGCTTGGCGTCGTTGACCGAGTTACTGGTGAGCGCGGGCATGGGGGGCGTAGTTGCACCGCTGCTGCGGGTGCCGGAGGGTGCTTTTTTCGACCCCACAGGGCGGCGGGTACCCGCCCCGGCGCAGTGGCATGAGGGGCCGCTGATTTTGCCCGGCTGGCAATTGGTGTTCAGCGTGGAGCCGGGGGCCATTCTCAAGCCGCTTAACGATGCCCGCTGGTGGTTGTATTGGGTGGCAGCGGCCTTTATCGGTTTTATCCTGATCGTGTTTTTTACCCTGTCGCGCCAGTTGCGCTCACGGGTCAGCACCTTGTTGCAAGGGGCGCATCAACTGTCGATGGGGGACTTGAGCTACCGCTTGGCTCAACCGCCCCAGGATGACGAAATCGGCCATGTGGCCCGCGCCTTTAATGTGATGGCCGAACGGCTGGCGCAGGTCATGGAAAAAACCGTACGCAGCGAGAACCTGGCCGTGCTGGGCACCTTCGCCACCGGCGTGGCCCATGAAGTGCGCAACCCGCTGGCCACCATGAAAACCACGGTGCAAGCGTTGCTGCGCCGTGAGCAGGAACCCGAGCGGCACCAGTTGTTGAGCGATCTGGTCAAGGAAATCGATCGTTTGTCACGGGTCACCAATGACCTGCTGGAGTACGGCCGGCCGCACCCGCCCAAGCCACAGGTGGTGTCGGTGGCGCAGTTGTTCGAGCAAACGGCCCAATCGGTGATGCCACAGATGCAGGCGCGTCAGGTTGAATTTCAGTACGAGGCAGCGCCGGATTGCCAGGTGCTGATCGACCCGGACCAGGCGCAGCAAGTGCTGCTCAACCTGTGCCTGAACGCGTTGCAGGCCAGCGCTGATGGCAGTGTGGTCAAGCTCTACACCGAGCCCGGGGCAGGCCGTGTGCGGATGGTCGTGGCCGATCAGGGCTGTGGGATCTCGGCAGTTGATCTGCAAAACATTCGCCAGCCGTTCTTCACCTTAAAGGCCCGGGGCACCGGCCTGGGCTTGAGCATTTGCCATCAACTGCTGGAGGCCAATGGCGCGCGCATGGAAATTGTCAGTACCGTAGGCGTGGGCACACAGGTCACACTGGACTGTTGTGCACCACCGCGTTCTTTGTAGCCGCTGCCCGTGTGGCGTGTCAGCGATTACGGGTTTATAGGGATAACCCTCGATGTCCGATGTTCACGTTTTAATTGTCGATGATGAAGAAGCGCTGGTGCGCTCCCTCAGTTTTGCCTTGCGCGAGGAGGGCATGCGTATCAGCACGGCCAACAGCGGTGAGGCCGCGTTGCAACACGCACTGGATGACATCGACCTTGTGCTGCTCGACCTGGGCCTGCCGGGCATTGACGGCATGGCCACCCTGGAGGGTTTGCGTCAGCGCAAGCCGCAGTTGCCGGTGATCATGATCTCGGCCCACGGCGATACGCGGGCCGCTGTGCAGGCGGTCAAGGGCGGTGCCACCGATTACCTGACCAAACCATTTGAGCTGGACGACTTGCTGGCTACCATTGGCAGCACCTTGGCCTTGGAAGCTCCCGAAATGCCCATCAGCCTTGAGCTGACGGCGGGCCTGCAAGGCCAGAGCGCGGTCATGGCCGGCCTGCACGCAGCGGTGCAGCGCATCGCCCGCAGCTCCGCGACACGCATTCTACTGCTGGGTGAATCCGGTACCGGTAAAACCCTGGTGGCTCAGGCACTGCACGGGCTGAGCGTGCGCTCGGCCAGCCCGTTTATCGAGGTCAACTGCGCGGCCTTGCCGGAGCAATTGATTGAGGCCGAACTGTTTGGTTCCGAAAAAGGGGCCTACACCGGCGCGCATCAAAAACGCGTCGGGCTGGTCAGCCAGGCCAACGGCGGCACGCTGTTTCTGGACGAGATCGGTGAACTGCCGCTGACCTTGCAGGCCAAGTTGCTGCACTTTCTGGAGAACGGCAACTACCGCGCCGTGGGGGCCAGCCAGGCCAGCAGCGCCGACGTGCGCGTGGTCGCGGCCACCAACCGTGACCTGGCCGACGATGTGCGGTTGGGGCGCTTTCGTGAAGACCTGTTTTACCGCCTGAACGTTATCACCGTGGATATTCCCGCGTTGCGCGAGCGCGGTGACGACTTGCTGCTGTTGGCCCAGTACTTCGCCCGGCGTCAGGCCGCGGAAGAGGGCGTCGAGGCGATTCGTTTTCTACCCGAGTGTGTGGCGACACTGCGTCGGCATCGCTGGCCCGGCAACGTGCGCGAACTGAAAAACCTGGTCGAGCGCCTGACCATTCTGTCGCCGGGCCAGGCCATCAGCGCGGCGATGCTGCCTGCACACCTGCAGGCTGCCCCCGGCGCGCACCTCCCCGAGTTGATGCTGGGCGACCAACTTGAGCGTGCCGAGCGTGATCTGGTGAGCGATGCCCTGGCCCGCAGCGCCGGCCACAAAGGCTTGGCGGCGCAATTGCTGGGCATTTCGCGGCATGCGCTCAAGCGACGTTTGCAGCGCCTGGGCATTGAGCGCTAACCGCTCAACCTTGCGCGCCGGTTGAGCGGTTAGCGCTCAAACTTTCTGCGTTTCAAGATCGCGAGCACGCTCATTCCTACAGAAGTATCTGCAATCTGTAGGCGCGGGCGTGCTCGCGATCCTTTTGGCATATCCCTTGCTCTATCCCTTTCGCTGACCAACAAGAGGCGTTCACAACGCCCGAAGGATTTTTATGCGCCCGATCCGTCAATGGGGTTTCCACTTCCTGGCTCTGAGTAGCCTGCTTGCCAGCGCCGCCGTTTGCGCCGAAGCCGGGCGGCTGGAGTTGGGTGTGCCTGCCGCACACGCCGACCTGACCATGGGCTGCCTGTACCCGATGACCGAGCGGGCCGCCATTTATGGGCTGGACAGCATCCTCGGCATTCAGGTGGCCCTCGCCGAGCTGGAGGCCCGCCACCAGGCCGGTGAGCCGGTACCGCGCCTGCGGGTGATCGTCGACGATGACCAGTCCAAGGCCTCTTACGGTGTCAGCCTGGCCAAAAGTTTTGTGCACAAGGACGGCGTACAGGTGCTGTGCGGCATGGTGTCGTCCGGCGTGGCCCTGGCGGTCAGCCAATGGGCGCGGCAGGAAAAAGTGCTGATGATCGGCACTGACCACGCGTCCTCGCGCATGACCCTGGAAAACGGCCACCCGTACTATTTTCGCGTGACCAACGACACCTGGACCTCCATGGCCGCTGGTGCCCGCTACCTCAAAACCCTACAAGGCAAGACCGGCTGGAAGCGCCTGGCGTTTATCGGCCCCGACTATGAATACGGCCACGTGTCGCGCGATGACCTGCACGCCGCGCTCAACCAGTTGGGCGTGAAGTTCGATGATGTCATTGAGCTGTGGCCGCGCCTGTACGAGCCGGACTATTCGGCCTACATCACGGCGCTGGAGCAATCCAAGCCCGACATTATCGTGTCGGCCCTGTGGGGTGGCGACTTCCACGCCTTCCTCAAGCAGGCCGCCGGTACGCGTTTGCTGGACACCGCGCGCCTGGCGAACTTTGACACCGGGGCCAACTACGACTTTCTGGTGTCGCTGGGCAACAAAGCGCCGGCGGGGCTGATTCTGTCGGCCCGCCATCACAACAACTGGCCCGATACCGCACGCAACCATGCCTTCGTCGAGCGTTTCCGCGAAATGAGCGGGCGCTATCCCACCTATGCCGCCCAAGGTGCTTACACCGGGGTGATGGTGCTGGCCAAAGCCTACGAAAAGGCCGGGGGTGCCACCGACACCCAAGCGTTGATCAAGGCTCTGGAAGGCCTGGAAATTGCCTTGCCGGAAGACCCGCAAGGCTTCGATTCGCGGATCGACCCCGTGACCCATCAGATCCAGCAGAGCCAGGCCATTGGCTCGCCGGTCAGCAACACCGATTACCCGCCCGCCCAGTTGATGCTGGGTGATTGGTCGGTGTACTCGGCGCAAGAACTGCAACTCGACAGCGCCACCTTAAAGCGGCGTCTGGCAGCCCGAAAACCCGTTGTCGAAGGGCAGGCCCCCTAGACCTCACACTCCGAGACTTTGGCATGAACAACTATAAGAAAAGTACACGTAAACACCCTTTGGCCCTGGCCATTACTGCTGCTGCCGGTCTGGCGCTGTCGTTTAACGCCAGTGTTCAGGCGGCCGATAACGGCAAGTTCCGTATCGGCGTTGTCACCTTTTTGTCGGGCCCGGCAGCCGGGCCATTTGGTGAGCCGTCGGCCAACGCCGCCAAGTTGCTGGTGGAAGGCCTCAACCAGGGCAAACTGCCCGCGCCTTACGACAAGATCGGCATCAACGGTGCTGAAATTGAAATGGTGATCATCGACGAGGCGGGCGGTGCGGCCAAACAGGTCGAGGAATTCCGCAACCTGGTGCAGCGCCAGAAGGTCGATGCCGTGGTCGGCTACATCTCGTCCGGCGACTGCCTGGCCATCGCGCCGGTAGCTGAAGAACTGGGGGCCATGACCGTGTTTTACGACTGCGGCACCTCGCAGTTGTTCAAAGAAGACAAAACCCCGCAGTACGTGTTCCGTACCAGCCTGGACGCGGCCGTCGACAACATTGGCGCGGCCCGCTACCTGGCCAAGGTGCGCCCCGACGCGCAAAAAGTGGCCGGTATCCAGCAAAACTACGCTTGGGGCCAAGACAGCTGGAACGACTTTACCCACTCGATGGACCAGCTGATGCCTAAGGCCAAGGTGGTTGAATCGCAGATGCCGAAAGTTTTCCAGGGCCAATACGGCGCTGAAATTTCCGCCATTTCGGTCAAGCGCCCGGACATCATCCACTCCAGCTTCTGGGGCGGCGACATGGAAGCGCTGGTCTTGCAGGCCAACGCCCGCGGCCTGCTGGAAGACGCCACCGCCGTTCTCACCTGTGGCGAGTCGGCCATCGACCGCTACAAGGATCAGGCCCCCAACGGCATGATCATCGGTGGCCGTGGCCCGTTCGGCGCGTTTGCCCCGGATAACGACCTGAACCGTTGGTTCAAGTCCACCTACGAGACCGCCTACAAAACCTCGCCGACCTACCCGGCCAGCAAAATGGCCCAGGCCATTCTGGGCCTCAAGCACGCCGCTGAAAACGCCAACGTCGCGTCGGGCAAAGTGCCAACGCCGCTGGAAATCGCCAAAGCCTTCAAGGGTTCGACCTTTGAGTCGGTGTCGGGCACCGTGCAAATGGCCCGTGCCGATGGCCACCAGGCCATGCAGGGCATCGCTTACGGCGAGTACCAGTACGACAAGGCCAGCAAAAAAGGCAGCGTGCAGAACGTTATCGCGTTCTCGGGCGAGTGCGTGACCCCGCCGGACGGCACCACAGCGCTGGACTGGATCAAGGCCGGTTTCCCCGGCGCGCAATGTAACTGATCCGCTAACGGCTACTGTAGGAGCGAGCGTGCTCGCGATCTTTTAAAGATCGTGAGCACGCTCGCGCCTACAGGTTTTGCCACCTTCTTGCCAAGGTAGGACCTCTATGATGAGTCTTTTCGCGGTGCTGATTGACGGCACCATCTATGCCTCGTGGCTGTTTCTGGTCGCGGCCGGGCTCACGGTTATTTACGGGGTGATGCGCATCCTGAACATGGCCCATGGCAGCTTTTATGCCATCGGTGCCTACACCGCCGCGTCGCTGGTGGGCTGGTATTTCAATAACGGCATTGGCCCGGTGTGGGTCGGCTACTTGATGATGCTCGGCTGCGCGCTGGTGGCCGGCCTGATCGTGGGCCTGATCATCGAGCGCGGCTTGCTGCGCTTTATGTACGGCCGTGACGAAGTGCTGATGGTGATCATCACCTACGCGCTGCTGCTGATCCTCGAAGACACCATGAAAATGATCTGGGGCGTGAACCCTTATTTCGCTTATCAGCCGTATGCCGAGATGGGGCGCAGCGCCCTGGCCGGGCTGAAAGTCTCCAATTACGACCTGATGCTGGTCGGCGTTTCCGCGGTGCTGGGCCTTGGCCTGTGGCTGTGGCTGGAGCGCACGAACCAGGGCAAGGTACTGCGCGCCGTGATCCACGACCGCGAAGTGGCGATGGCCATGGGCGTGAACGTGCGCCGCATGTTCACCCTGGTGTTTGTGCTGGGCACCATGCTCGGCACGCTGGCGGGTGCCCTCACGGCCCCGGCCATTTCGGTGGTGCCGGGCATTGGGGTTGAAATCATCGTACTGGCCTTTGCCGTGGTGGTAATCGGCGGCATGGGCAGCATTGAAGGTGCTGCCGTCGGTGCGTTGCTGGTGGGTTTGAGCCGCGCAGCGGCGGTGCATTACGCACCGGAATTCGAACTCTTTGTGATTTACGGGGTAATGGCCTTGGTGCTCGCAGTGCGCCCCCAAGGGCTGTTCGGCCGTGTGCTGGCGAGGAAAATTTGATATGCGCCTGAGTAAAACCGAATTGATTCTGCTGGGCGTGGCAGTGCTGCTGGCCGCCGGCGGTGTGATTGCGCCGCAGTGGCTGGTGTTTCTGCTGACGATGGCGCTGGCCAAGGCGATGGTGGTGCAAGGTGTGGTGATGCAAATGCGCGCCGGCCTGGTGACCTTCGGCCAGGGCCTGTTCTTTTGCGTCGGCGGTTACGCCGTGGGCATGAGCGGGCACTTTTTAAACATCAGCGACCTGGTGGTGTTGCTGTTGATCGGCGTGGGCGCGGCGGTGCTGCTGGCCATGGTGCTGGGCTTGCTGATGACCCGCTACCGCGAGATTTTCTTCGCGATGCTGTCGCTGGCGTTCTCGATGATCCTCTACGGCGTGCTGGTCAAAAGCTCGGCGCTGGGCAGCACCGACGGCTTCAACGTCAAGGCCTGGACCCTGTTTGGCTGGACGCCGGCGGCCGGCCAGGCACCGTTGGCGCTGTTCATCATCATCGTCGCGTGCTCGGGGCTGCTGGCGGTGTTGCTGCACCGCTACAGCCGCAGCAGCGCCGGCATGATGTGCGAAGCCATTCGTGAAAACGAAGTGCGCGTCGAATACTTGGGCCAGTCCCCGCGCTGGGTGCTGTACATGAACTATGTGGCAGCGGCGGCCGTGTCGGCGTTGGGCGGTGGCTTTATGGCCTTGTCCGCCGGGCATATCGACCCGGAAATGGCCTACTGGATCACCTCCGGCGAGTTTGTGTTTATCGCCTTGCTCGGCGGCACTGCCCACGTGGCGGCACCGTTTATCGCGGCCATTCTGTTTGCCGTGGTGCGCACCTACGCCATCGAACTGGTGCCGCACAGCTGGCAGATGATCCTGGGGTTCACCCTGCTGGCCATCATCGTCTTTTTGCCCAAGGGCCTGTGGAGCCTGTTCACCGGGCAAGCACGGAGAGCTAAAGCATGACTTGCATTCTTGAAACCCAGGGGCTGTGCAAATCGTTCGGGGCCGTCACGGCGGCCAAGGATGTGAATGTGCGCATCCACAAAGGCGAAGTGGTGGGCGTGATCGGCTCCAACGGCGCGGGCAAGACCACGTTTATCAACATGGTCACCGGTTACCTGAAGCCCAGCAGCGGCGAGATTTTGTTCAACGGCCAGTCAATCATCGGGCACACGCCGCGTGCCATCACCCGTTCGGGCATGGCCCGTTCCTTTCAGGTGGCGCAACTGTTCCCGCAACTGAGCGTACTGGACAACCTGCTGATTGCAGTGTCGGCGGCGCAAAGCCCGTTTCCGTCGTTGCTGGCCCCCATGCGCAATGCGTCACGCATTGCTCAGGCCGACGCGATTCTGGCCGAGTTCGACATCAGCCGCTGGCGCGACACCCAGGTCACGGCGGTGCCCCAAGGCGTGCGTAAGCTGATCGACATCGCGATGGCGCTGATTGGTGACCCACAAATGCTGCTGCTCGACGAACCTACCAGCGGCGTCAGCGCCGAAGAAAAAACCGCGCTGATGGACACGGTGATGCGCGTGGTGGCACAGCACCAGGTCACGGTGCTGTTTGTGGAACACGACATGGACGTGGTGCGCCGTTACGTGTCGCGCATTCTGGCGTTCTACAGCGGTGAAGTGCTGGCCGACGGCGCACCTGAAGAGGTGCTGGCCAACGCCCGCGTTCAGGAATTTGTCACGGGCGGCCCCAATGCTCACACGAGGGCAGCGCAATGACTCTGGCCATTAGCAACCTGCACGTCTCGATCGAAGGCGTGCCGATTCTTCACGACGTGTCCCTGCAGGTGGGCACCGGGCAAATGGTCGGCTTGATCGGCCACAACGGTGCCGGTAAAACCACGCTGATCCGCACCATCATGGGCCTGCTCGATGCCGACTCCGGCACACTGACCTTTGACGGCCAGGACCTGCGCAGCCAGCCGGGCTTCACCCGTGCCGGGGCGGGCATCAGTTACCTGCCGGAAGACCGGCGGCTGATCCCGGCCCTCACGGTGCAAGAAAACATCCTGTTGCCGGTGTGGGCCAACAAACTGCCTGCCCATGAACAACGCCTGGAATGGGTTTACAGCCTGATCCCGGAAATCGCCCAGTTCCGTGACCGCAAGGCCATGCAACTGTCGGGCGGCCAGCAAAAGCTGGTGGCGCTGGCGCGTTCGTTGATGCCGGGCAACAAGCTGTTACTGCTGGATGAGCCCTTTGAGGGCGTGGCACCGGTGTTGTCCCGGCGCTTGAGCGAGGTGATCGCCAAGCTGGGCCAGGAAGGCCTGTGCGTGCTGATTTCCGAATCCGATGACACTCATTCTGCTGACCTGGTTGATGCGGTGTTTCGCATCGAACGCGGCAGTGTGACCGCAGGGTAATGACCATCATGTCGACATTTACGTTTGAAACCACCCCCCGCGTGATCTGTGAAGTGGACGGGGCGCTGCGCTTGGGTGCGCTGTGCCGCGAATTGAACGCCGAGCGCGTATTGCTGGTCAGCGACCCGGGCCTGCACCGCGCCGGGTTGCTGGACGCCCCGTTGCAAGCCCTGCGTGACAGCGGTTTGCAGGTCACGCTGTACAGCGATGTCCAGGCCGACCCGCCGGCGGCGTCGGTGCAAGAGGCGGTCGATGCGGCCCGCGCCTGTCGCGCGCAAGCCGTTATTGGCCTGGGCGGTGGCAGCTCGCTGGACACCGCTAAACTGGTGGCCTTGCTCTGCGGCCAGGAACAGCGCCTGGAAGACATCTACGGCATCAACCTGGCCAAAGGCCCGCGCTTGCCGCTGATTCAGGTACCGACCACGGCGGGCACCGGCTCGGAAGTCACGGCGGTGGCGATTGTCACCACCCCCAGCCACGAGAAAAAAGGCGTGGTCAGCCCGCTGCTGTACCCCGACATTGCGTTGCTGGATGCGCGCCTGACGGTTGGCTTACCGCCTGCGGTCAGCGCCATGACTGGCATCGACGCCATGGTGCACGCCATCGAGGCCTACACCAGCGCGCACAAAAAGAACGTGCTGTCAGATGGCCTGGCCGTACAAGCCCTAAAGCTACTGGCGGCCAACATGGATCGCGTGCTGGCCGAGCCGGGTGACCTGTCTGCGCGATCCGACATGCTGGTGGGCTCAATGCTGGCGGGTATGGCGTTCGCCAACGCTCCGGTGGCGGCGGTGCATGCGCTGGCGTACCCGTTGGGCGGGCACTTCCATGTGCCCCACGGGTTGAGCAACGCCCTGGTGTTGGTACCGGTGCTGAACTTCAACCGCCCGGCGGCGCAAGCGCTGTACGCGCAATTGGCGGCAGCGGTGTTGCCGGGCCAACGGTTCGCCAGTGACGCCGAGGCCTGCGACGCCTTTATCGGCTTTATGACCGAGTTGGTGGCGCGCATGCCCTTTGCCCAGCGCCTGAGCGACGTGGGGGTAACGGTGGAAGACCTCGACCGGCTGACCACTGACGCGCTGAAAGTCGAGCGCCTGTTGATCAACAACCCGCGTCCCGTTACCCGCGACGACATCCACGGCATATATGCCTCGGTGCTCTAAGTTTTCAGGAGTCAGTCATGAGTTATGAATTTAGAAGCGTGCCGCGCATTGTCTGCGAAGCGGGCGCGATGCAGGGTGTTGGCCAGGCCTTTGAACAGTTGGGTGCCCGGCGCGTTCTGCTGGTGTGCGACCCCGGCATCGTCCGGCTGGGCTTTACGGCGCAAGCGCAAAGCGCCCTTGAAGCTGCCGGGTGCGCAGTGGCGGTGTTTGATCAGGTCACACCCGACCCCTCCACCGCTGTGGTTGAAGCGGCCACCGCTCAAGCGCAGGCGTTCAAGGCCGATGGCGTGCTGGGGCTGGGCGGCGGCAGTTCACTGGACGCGGCCAAACTGGTGGCGTTGCTGATCAACAGCGAACAACCGCTGGAAGCGCTGTACGGCACCGACAAAGCCCGCGGGCAACGGGTACCGCTGGTGCTGATGCCCACCACCGCCGGCACCGGTTCGGAAGTGACCTGGGTGTCGGTGATCACCGACCCGCAGCAGCGCAAACAGGCGGTGTACTCCGCGCAACTGATGCCCGACGTGGCCATCCTCGACCCGCTGCTGACCCTGGGTTTACCCGCCCACGTTACGGCGGCCACGGGGCTGGACGCCATGGTTCACGCCATTGAGGCCTACACCAGCCGCACCCGGAAAAACCCGATTGCCGATGGCCTGGCCACCGCCGCGCTGACGCTGCTGGGGTGCAACCTGCGCAAGGTGTTGGCCGACGGCCAGGACGTTGCCGCGCGCACCGCCATGCTGCAAGGCTCGCTGATGGCGGGCATGGCGTTCGTCAACGCCTCGGTGGCGGCGATTCATGGATTGGCGTACCCGCTGGGGGCGCGTTTCCACATCCCCCACGGCCACGCCAATGCGCTGGTGATGGCCCCGGTGATTCGCTTCAATCTGGTCGAGGCGCAGCGCGAATACGCTGAGCTGGCGGCCTATCTGTTGCCGGGCGAGTATTTTGCCGATGAGTCAGAAGCCGCCGAAGCGTTTGTTCGGGCCATTGAAGCGTTGGTCAATGACAGTGGGCTGGAGCGGCGCTTGTCCGCGTTGAAGGTGGATGAAGCCTCGTTACCGCTGATGGCGACTGAAGTGGCCGTCGGCATTCGTCGTTTGATCGACAGCAACCCGCGAGACATGACTGCACAGGAGATCGAAGCGATCTACCGCAGTATCTTTTAATCCGCGAAGACACGCCTTTCGTCGCAATCATCGTGAAAACAGGTTGCGCGGTATACCTGTTAGATCCGGGATTCAGGTTTTACGATTGCTGCGCAACCGGACGTAGCCTCGTTCCTTCGGCAACTGCTACGAAGCGCGACCCCCGTAGCAGTTGACGAGCCTTGCGAGGCTACGTCCGGCGACGCAGTCGTCGTAAAACCAGGCCGCGCGGTGCACCTGTCAAACCCGGGCTCGATCGCAACCTGCGGCAGCGATTAGCGGGTTAACGCCACAGATTGACCTTGGCCAGGTCAATCAGCTCGCGGGCGCGGCCATCCATCACGGTTTTGAGCATAAACAGGCTGAACCCCTTGGCCTGCTCGAAGGTGGTGGTGGGCGGCATCACCAGTTCCTGACGGGCGCTGACCACGTCCACCAACACCGGGCCGTCATGGCTGAAGGCTTCGCGCAGGGCGGCTTCCAGTTCCGCCGGGTGTTCGACGCGGATGCCCTTGACCCCCATCGCCTCGGCCATCGCCGCAAAATTGGGGTTGTCCAGGTTGCAGCCCACATCCGGGAAACCGGCTGCCTTCATTTCCATTTCCACAAAGCCCAGAGTGCCGTTGTTCAGCACGATCACCTTCACCGGCAGGCCCACCTGATTGAGGGTCAGAAAGTCGCCCATCATCATCGTGAAGCCGCCGTCACCCGACATGGACACCACCTGGCGATACGGGAACGCCGCCTGCGCGCCAATGGCTTGCAGCATGGCGTTGGCCATCGAGCCGTGGTTGAACGAACCCACCAGCCGGCGCTTGCCGTTCATTTTCAGGTAACGCGCCGCCCAAGCCGTGGGCGTGCCCACATCGCAGGTGAAAATCGCATCCTCGTCCGCCAGTTCGCTGACCAGCCGGTTGAGGTACTGCGGGTGAATGATTGAACTGTCAGGCCCACTTTCTGCCAGCGCGTCGAGGTCTTCGCGGGCTTTTTTGTAGTCTTTGAGCGCAGCGTCCAGGTGGCCACTGTCGGGCTGTTGAGTGAGGCTGGGCAGCACCGCCTGCAAGGTCAGTTTGACGTCACCGAGCAACCCCAACTCCAGGCGGCAGCGGTTGCCCAAAGCCTCGGTGCGCAAGTCGATCTGTGCCACGCGGCCGTGTTCCGGGTAAAACTGGCGATACGGGAAATTGGTGCCGAGCATCAGCAGCGTGTCGCAGTTCATCATCGCTTTATAGCCCGAGGCAAAACCGATCAGCCCGGTCATGCCCACGTCATACGGGTTGTCGTACTCCACATGCTCTTTGCCACGCAAGGCATGCACGATGGGTGCTTTGAGGCGCTCGGCCAGGGCCAGGATTTCAGTGTGGGCCCCGGCACACCCCGCCCCGCACAGCAGCGTGACTTTCTTGCCGTCATTTAAAAACGCCGCCAGCGCATCGATATCGGCATCGCCGGGGCGAACCAGCGGCTGCGAGGGCTTGAGCCAGTGGGGCACCTTGGCCTCGGTGGCTTGCAGCGCCACATCGCCGGGAATCACCACCACCGCCACACCGCGCTTGGCGATGGCCATGCGCATGGCGCGCTGCAGAACTTGCGGCAACTGATCGGGGTGCGACACCAACTCCACATAATGGCTGCACTCCTTAAACAGACTCTCGGGGTGCGTGGCCTGGAAATAATCGATACCGATTTCGCTGCTGGGGATATGCGCGGCCAACGCCAGCACCGGCACACCGCTGCGGTGCGCATCGAACAGGCCGTTGATCAGGTGCAAATTACCGGGCCCGCAACTGCCGGCGCACACCGAAAGCTCGCCGGTCAAATGCGCCTCGGCCCCTGCGGCAAAGGCGGCGGCCTCTTCGTTGCGCATATGAACCCACTGGATCTGCTCCTGACGGCGCAGCGAATCGGTAAACCCGTTGAGGGAATCGCCTACCACGCCAAACACGCGTTTGACGCCTGCTTGCTGCAGGGTTTCGGTGATGAAATCGGCAACCGTTCGGGTCATGGCGTGGCTCCTTGAAATAAGAAAAAGACAACAGCGGCGCAGTGACACACCGCCCCGGGCAGGATAGACGCCCACGCCCGGCTGTACAGGTGAGCAGTCGGCGGGTAAGGGTGTGCCAGTTCCGACTCGCGTCATTGCGCCCAGTTCCTTATGGGGACGGGATTGGCCTAGAACCACGTCCCCCTCGGGTCTGCCCCTGAGCAACCGTACGCGCTGACGATGTCGAAGGTTTATCCCGGTGACAGGCTGTTTGGTCAATGTTTAGCCATCGCGCACCCAAAGGTTTGAAACTGGCTATTGAAATGACACGATCAGTCGTGTGAGGCTGTGGGATCTTTGTGACTTGCGGTTGTGTGTATGGTTGTTGGGTGTGTAGGGCAGGTGGGTCGAGGGCTGTCGCCGAGCATTGCGCTTCGTGGGGTGGTCTGTCGTTTCTTTGCCTTGTATGCGCCTAGCCTGTGCAAACTCCCTTCCGAACTGGCCTTTTGGGCTTTGTATCACTGTCGCCACGCCCGCCCACCAGATACGTCTTTTTCCCGTTAAGCCTTGAGTGTTTGCGCCTGTTGCGGTGCAAGCCAATCGGCGCGCCTGTGCGCCTGCCTGATGCGAAAATGTGAGTATCCCCATGAGTGCCACGTCCACGTTTGCCCCGCTGCAAGAAGCCCAGCAATTTCTGGAATCGAACCCGGATATCGAGATGTTCGAGCTGTTTATTCTCGATAACAACGGTGTGCCTCGGGGCAAGTTGTTGCACCGCGATGAATTGCTGGAGGTTTACAAAAGCGGGCGGCCGTTGCCGAGCACGATTCTGGGCTTGAGCATTCAGGGCGATGATGTCGAAAACACGGGTCTGGTGTGGGAAGTGGGTGATATCGATTGCCGAGCCTACCCCATTAGCGGCAGTTTGCAGCGGATGCCGTGGCGTTTGATGCCGATGGCGGCGGTGCAGGTCAGCATGCACCCGCAGCAAGGCATGCCAGCGACCGTGGCCGACCCCCGGCATGTGCTGGCCAAGGTGATTGATGGCCTCAACGCCGACGGTTACTACCCGGTGATGGCCGCCGAGCTGGAGTTTTACTTGCTGGACCAGCAGCGTGATAGCAACGGCCGGCCGCAGCCGGCACGTGATGCCGACGGCCAGCGCCCTCGGGCGACGCAGGTGTATGGGTTGCGTGAGTTGGAGCAAATCGAACCGTTCCTGGCCGACCTGTACAGCGCCTGTAAATTGCAGGGCATTCCGGCCCGCACGGCCATTTCCGAATACGCGCCGGGGCAAGTGGAAATTACCCTGGAACACCGCAGCGATGCGTTGCAGGCCATGGACGAGGCGGTGCGTTACAAGCGCCTGGTCAAGGGCGTGGCGCACAAGCACGGCATGGTGGCGTGCTTTATGGCCAAGCCGTTCGATGACCTGGCCGGCACCGGCATGCACATGCACGTGAGCCTGGCGGACAAGGACGGCCATAACCTGTTCGCCAGCGAAGCGCCGGACGGCACGCCCTTGCTGCGCCAGGCGGTCGGCGGAATGCTCAGCACTTTGCTCGATTCGCTGTTGCTGTTTTGCCCCAATGCCAACTCGTACCGCCGTTTCCAGAGCAACAGTTACGCGCCGCTGGCGGCCACCTGGGGGGTCGACAACCGTACGGTGAGCCTGCGGGTGCCCGGCGGGCCGGCGTTTTCGCGGCATATCGAACACCGGATTTGTGGGGCCGACGCCAACCCTTATCTCGCGGCGGCGGCCATTTTGGCGGGTATTCACCGCGGCATCCGTGAGCAGATGGACCCGGGCGAACCGGTTGAAGGCAATGGCTATGCGCAGGCCAGCGAGCGGCTGCCGACAGACTGGCTCACCACCCTGCGGGCGCTGGAAGGCTCAGCCTGGGCCAAAGAAGCGTTCGGGCCGGACTTTCTGAAGGTGTTCCTGGCGGTGAAGCAGGCCGAGTACCGGCAGTTTATGGGCGAAGTCGGTGAGCAGGACTGGCGCTGGTACTTGCACCAGGCCTGACGAAGGGCTTGCGGCGCGGGTTGTCCGCAGTTTTTTCAATGATTGCTGACAATTTTTTCACTGATGGCCCTCTAGTCTTTGTGCTGATCTTCTTCCTACACCTAAGAGTTCGTGGGCCATGTCATCGCAGCTACCTTCCACTTTTGAGCTTGAGCTGGCCGAGCAGTATGACCGCGAGCACGCCCGAGTTTGCCAGCAGGCCCGCCCCCTGGGGCTGTTGCAGCGGCTAGCGTTGCGGCGTCAAAAAAGCCTGGTGCGCCGTGCGCTCAAAGCGGCCGGCGAGCCGGGGCTGGTGTTGGACATGGCCTGTGGTGCCGGGCTGTTTTGGCCGGTGCTGGCCGAGCATGGCAACCGCGTGATTCTGGCCGCCGATTCGTCACAAGCCATGCTGGATCATGCCCGCACGCATCACGGCGCGAGCCTGCTGAAGCGGATCAAACCCTTTAAAAGCTCGGTCTTCAACATCGACTTGCCCGCCAATGCCGTGGATAGCATCTTTTGCATGCAGCTCTTTCACCATGTGCGGGACAGTGAACATCGCTTGGCCCTGCTGCGTGAGTTTCACCGGGTTAGCCGCGACAGCCTGATTGTATCGGTGCACGTGGGGCGTTCGGCTGCTCAGCGCAATGACCCGTTGTGCATCGCGGTGAGCCGCGCCGAGCTTGAGGCGCAGTTTGCGCTGGCGGGTTTTAGCGTGTTCAAGCACTACACCGTGCTGCCCGGCAGTGCGCTGGGCAGCATTTATATTGTGCGCAAAGAGCGTTAGTTCAGCGTGTCCAGCAGGGTGTAGGCCAGCTTGATGCGGGCCTCGTTGGGGTAGTTTTTGTTGGCCAGGATAACCACGGATTTCTGCTCGCCCGGCACAAAGGCCACGTAGGCACCAAAGCCACCGGTGGAACCGGTTTTGTTGACCCATGCCGCGGGCTGGGGAGGCTTGACGGGGTTCAGGGCAATGGCCCCGTTGTTCGAGTACGCCATCTTGTTTGAATTGCCAGTCAGCAATGAATCCAGGGACACGGGTGTGGGGTATTGCTCCCAGATCAGGTCCTGGGTCATTGGCCCCACCTGGAAATACCCGACGCGGGTGTCGTCCAGTGCCTGGCGAAGGGGCGCGGGGAGTGTGCCGGGTGCCATGCTCAGTTGTGTGAAGTGCAACAGGTCGCGCGCACTGGTTTTAACCCCATACGCTTCATCGGCCAATACCCCCGGGTTCAACCGCACTGGCTTGCCCTCTTTGTCGTAACCCTGCGCATACAGCGCCATTTTTTCTTCAGGCACGCGCAAGTAGCTGTTTTTCAGGCCCAGTGCCGGGAACAGGTGCTGTTCCAGTGCCTGGTTGTACGTCATGTTCAGGCTTTTGGCCGCAATCAGGCCGAGCATGCCGATACTGGGGTTGGCGTAACTGCGTTGCGTGCCGGCGGGGTAAAGCGGTGTCCAGTCGTTCAAGTATTCAATGAGCTGGCGCCGATTTTTCACGGTCTCCGGTACCTGCAGCGGGAACCCGCCTGCCGTGTGGGTGGCAAGGTGCGTGAGCACGACCTTGCCAAACGCTGAACCCTTGAGTTCGGGCAGGTAGTGGCTGACCGTCTCGGACAGCGACAATTTGCCGTTGGCCTGGGCGTAGGTGGCCAGGGTGGCGGTAAAGACTTTGCTGATCGAGCCGACTTCAAACAACGTGTCGGGTGTTACGCCGGCCTGCGTTGACCGGGACGCCACGCCGAAGTTATGGAACTGCTCCTTGCCGTTGACGCTGATTGCGATGGCCAACCCTGCAATGTCGTAGGTGTTCATGACGTCTTTGACGGCTTCATGCACCTGGGGGGGCAGGGCCGTGGTCTCGGCCCGGGCCAATGGAGCCAACACACACAGGCTTAAGAGAGAGAGCGCAAGAGTGCAGGATGTGAGGTGCGCACGCATTCGGGTGATCCTCTTTTATAGGGATAGACAACGATGGGTGTTCAGACTGCACCGCCCTGTGTGAATCAGGGGGCTCGGGCAACCTATAGCTAAAAGGTCCATTTGGATGCAGTCCCGCGACCTAAATTCTGTAGGCTTTTTCGATGACAAGATGACGAGTCGATGCCCGGTTATCCCTGGTGCCGATATATACTGCCCGCCATTCTTCAAGGGAGAGCCGTGTGGCCATCGATACTCACTGGATTTGCGACAACGATAGCCTCGGCCAACATTGCGCTGAATGGCAAAAATTGCCATTCGTCGCCCTCGACACCGAATTCATGCGGGTCGATACGTTTTACCCGATTGCCGGCCTGATCCAGATCTGCGACGCAGAGCGCGCTTACCTGATTGACCCGTTGACAATCGATAACTGGCAGCCATTGTCAGCGCTGCTGGAAAATCAGTCCGTGGTCAAAGTGCTGCATGCGTGCAGCGAAGACCTCGAAGTGCTGTTGCGCCTGACGGGAAGCCTGCCGGTGCCGTTGTTCGACACCCAACTGGCTGCGGCCTATCTGAACCTCGGGTTCTCGATGGGCTATTCGCGCCTGGTCAAGGACGTACTGGACATCGACTTGCCGAAAGGTGAAACCCGTTCGGACTGGTTGCAGCGCCCGTTGTCTGAAACACAAGTCAGCTATGCGGCCGAAGATGCCCTGCATCTGGCACAAGTTTACACCCAGTTGCAGCCGCGACTGTCGGAGCAAAAGTACGGCTGGGTGCTGGAGGACGGCGCTGAGCTGGTGGCGAACCTGCGCCGCGAAGTGGACCCGTATGAGGTGTATCGCGAGTCCAAACTGGCCTGGAAATTGTCCCGTGCCGAGCTGGCGGTGTTGCGTGAAGTGTGTGCCTGGCGTGAGCGTGAAGCCCGCGCCCGGGATGTACCGCGCAACCGCGTGGTGCGCGAGCATGCGCTGTGGCCATTGGCCAAAACCCAGCCCGATAACCTGGTGTCGCTGGCACGCATTGAAGACATGCACCCGCGCACCGTGCGCCATGACGGCGAGTTTTTGCTCAAACTGATCAAAGACACCGCCGGTGTGCCGCCAGAACAGTGGCCGCCTGCCGTGCCCGAGCCGCTGCCAGTCGAGGCGGCTGCGCTGATCAAGCGCCTGCGTGCCATTGGCCAGGCTGAAGCCGAGCGTCTGGACATGGCTGCGGAGCTGATGCTGCGCAAGAAAACCCTGGAGGCGTTGGTCAAAAGTGGCTACCCACAGGGCCCTTATCAATTGCCGGATTCACTGCGCGGATGGCGCCGTGAACGGATGGGTCAGGCGTTGCTCGACTGCCTGGCCACCGCTGGAGAAGCGCCTTGAAACGTATTTGTTCCATTTACCGCAGCACCAAGCGCAACGAAATGTACCTGTATGTGCTCAAGGCCGATGCCCTTGAGCGCGTGCCGGAAACCCTGATGTCGGCCTTTGGCAAGGCGATCCATGCGTTCGACCTGGTGCTGACGCCTGAGCGCAAGCTGTCTCGCGAAGACATCAGCAAGGTGCTGGAAAACCTGGAAACCCAGGGTTACCACCTGCAAATGCCCCCGGCTGAAGACGAATACATCGAGCATTTGCCCGAAGAGTTGTTGCGCCGCAACGACCCGATGTGAACGGCTCCAGGTGCCCGCAGTGGGCACCTGTCTCACACTGATATTGATTGGCGCCGGTCGAATTCGACGGGACAACCCGCGATGGCGAGCGCTGGCCGTGGTTTAAGAAGGTTAGAAACATGCGTGTTCTGATTGCCGAAAACGATTACCCGCTCTACACCCGACTCCTGCAAAAAGCCGCGCCGGGCCTGGAGATTCTCTCCAGCGGTGATTCGGCGCAGCTTTCGCAAATGGCCGCTGATTGCCCGGTGTGGCTGGGGCAGCCGGACCTGCTGGCGACCCTGCTGCGTCAGGGGCATACCCCACGCTGGGTGCAGTCGACTTGGGCGGGGATTACACCGTTACTGGCCGAAGGCGTACCGCGTGATTATCGTTTGAGCCGTGCGGTCGGTATTTTCGGCCAGGTGATGGCCGAGTACGTGTTGACTTACATGCTCGGCCACGAGCGTGAAGTCATGGCGCGCCTGGTGAGCCAGGTGGAACGCAAGTGGGACGGCCGCTTGGGCCAAAGCCTGGTGGGGCGCAAGGTGCTGATTGTGGGCGCGGGCGATATCGGCCAGACGGTGGCTCAGTTTCTGCAGCCGTTTGGCGTTGAAACCTACGCCATTGCCAGCCGTGTGCGTGAACTGGCACCGTTTAAAGAAGTGGGCGTGTTGAGCGACCTGCCGCGGCTGGTCGGGCAAATGGACTACGTGGTCAACCTATTGCCCAACACCCCGGACACCCATGACTTGTACGACGCCGAACTGTTTGCGCTATTCAATCCGACGGGCGTGTTTATCAACGCCGGGCGCGGCGTTGCGGTGGTCGATGCTGACCTGGTTGAAGCGTTGCGCCTGGGCCATTTGGCCGGTGCGGTCATTGATGTGTGCCGCCAAGAACCGTTACCGGCCAAACATCCGTTCTGGACGGCCTGGGGCTTGTTGTTAACGGGCCACAGCTCGGCACCGACATCGCCGCCGATGATGGTGCAGCTGTTTGTCGAAAACCTGAGCGCGTATCAACAAGGACAGCCGTTGCGCGGCGAAGTGGATTTTGAGCGCGGCTACTGACGCGCAACAAAATCCTTGGGCAGCGACTACCCACCGGTAGTCGTTGACGCGCTTTGCGAGGCTACGTCCGGCGCCGAAGGCGTCTTGAACCCCGGTCAAACCCGGGACTCAGCGTTTACGCTTGCTTGGCAACCAGACGCAGCCTTGTTCCTTCGGCAACGAATACGAGGGAATCGTTACAGGCTGAAATCGCCTTCTGCCACGCGGGTGCTCAGGGGCTCGCGCTGGCTGGGCACTTCCTTGGCTTGCAGGTAATCCACCAGGCGGGTTTTGTCGCCAATCTTGCCGATGGCCACCATCGCTTGCACCTCATAACCCTCGGGGATTTTCAGTTCTTGGCGCGCGCGTTCGTAGTCCAGACCGCTCATGCCGTGGGTGTGCCAGCCGCTCAAGTGCGCTTGCAGCGCCAGGTAGCCCCAGGCTGCGCCAGTGTCGAAAGCGTGGGTGGGGGCCGGTTTTTCTTCGGTGGTGCCCGGTGTGGCAAACGTGGTTTTCGACACGATCACCACCAGCGCAGCAGCGTGCTTGGCCCAGCCCTGGTTGAATTCCACCAGCAGTTTCAGGTAACGGTCAAAGTCCGGTGTGCCGCGCAAGGCGAACAGGAAACGCCACGGTTGGGCGTTGTAAGCTGACGGTGCCCAGCGCGCCGCTTCGAAAAAGCTCAGCAGCGTCGGTTTGTCGATCGGGGTGTCGTCAAAGGCGCGGGGCGACCAGCGCTGAGTAAATTGTTCATCAATCGCGTGTTCGGCAATGCGGTGTGAGGCTGGCATTCGAGTGTCCTGAGTTGAATGTAATGGGTTAAGACCGGGCATAAAGCTACTGTTATGCCATGCGACTGACAAGTCTGACGGCCAGCCCTTGGCCCACGGGCCTTTGGGCACTAGACTGGCGGCCTTTTCCACTCCCTGATGTTGATGTTCGAACCATGGCCGCAATCGTTCAACCCTTCTGGATCCGCAAAACCCTTGACCAACTGGATCAGGAGGAATGGGAGTCGCTGTGCGACGGCTGCGGATTGTGCTGTTTGCAAAAGCTCGAAGATGAAGACGACAACAGCGTCTACTACACGCGCATTGCCTGCAAACTGCTCGATCTGAAAACCTGTCAGTGCACCGACTACCCCAACCGTCGCGACAGCGTGCCGGACTGCATCCAGCTGTCACCGGGCAAGGCCGAGTCGTTCAAGTGGCTGCCTGTAACCTGCGGCTACCGTCTGGTCAGCGAGCGTAAGGACTTGCCACTGTGGCACCCCTTGGTCTGTGGTGACCCTGAAGCCGTGCACCATGAGCGTATTTCCCAATCAGGCCGCATGCTTGCCGAAGGCAGCGTGGCGGAAGACGACTGGGAAGATCATCTGATTTTTCGCGCCGGTTAACTGCCGGAGCGGTCGCGAAGGAGTGTCTATGCCGCTGCGTTTTAAAGGGCTTGCCGGGTTGGGCCTGCTGCTGTTGATCAGCGGCGGCCCCGTGTGGGCGGCCAAAAAGGTCGATCTGGACTACCACGTTCGCCTGTTGCCCGAGAGCAATCAGGCCGAAGTGCGCCTTACGCTGGGCGACGGCGCGGTGGTGCGCAGCCTGGAGTTCGACCTGGGTGCGCCGGGCAACTACACCGACTTCAAGGCAGACGGCCCGTGGAAGCTGACACCCGACGCCCAGCACAGCCGGGGCCTGTGGCACCCGGAGGCGGGCAAGGCCAGCCTGACCTACCGCGTGCAATTGGACCATCAATACCCGAACGGCAGCTACCAAACGCGGATCACGCCCAAGTGGGCCCTGTTTCGCGGTGAGCAACTCGTCCCCCCCGCCACCCTTGATCAGCAGGACGGTATCGAATGGGCCTCACGCCTGGCCTTCGAGTTGCCAGAGGGCTGGAAAAGCGTTGAAACCGCCTGGCCGCGTATTGGCAAACAACGTTTTCGCATCGATGACGTGACACGGGTCTTCGACCGCCCGACGGGCTGGATGCTCGCGGGCACGCTGGGCAGCCGCCGCACCACCCTGGGTGAAACCGAAGTCACCGTTGCCGCGCCGCAAGGGCAGGGTATGCGGCGTATGGACGTGCTGACCTTACTGACGTTCGTCTGGCCTCAGGTCCAGGCCGTGTTCCCGCGCAACCCGGCCAAGTTGTTGATCGTGGGCGCTGGCAGCCCGATGTGGAAAGGCAGCGCTGCGGCGCGCAATTCGATCTACCTCTCCAGCAGCTTGCCGATGGTCAGCGAAAATGGCAGCAGCCCATTGTTGCGCGAAGTGGTGCAACTGTTTAGCGACATCAATGCTGAGCCGGGCCATGAGTGGATCAGCGAAGGCTTGAGCGAGTACTACGCCATTGAACTGATGCGCCGGGCCGGTGGCATGAGCGACGAGCGCTACCAAACCTTGCAACACCGTCTCAATGCGGCGGGCAAAGGGGTTACGCGCCTGCGCGGCACACCGCCCAGCGTCGCGACGGTGGCGCGTTCGGTCACCCTGTTGCAGGCGCTCGACCGTGAGATACGCCTGCACACCCACAGCAAGCGTTCGCTGGACGATGTGAGCCAAGCGTTGATGCGAGCGGGTAAGGTCAACACCCAGTCGTTTATTCAACTCAGCGAAAGCGTGCTGGGCAGTGGTTCTGACGTGCTTGATACCTCATTACTGCGCTGACCGCGCTCGGCATCCTCCCGATCAGCAGCGACTACACAACCCGTAGCAGTTGACGAGTAGAACGAGGCTACGTCCGGCGGCGAAGCCGTCGTGAAACCAGACAGCGCGGTGTTCCTGTTAGATCCGGGATTCAGGTTTTACGATCGCTGCGCAATCGGACGTAGCCTCGCATGGCTCGGCAACTGCTACGGAACACGCCGGACGCGCTGTTGATTTTGATTTTCAAGACCCTTTCGGTCTCCCGGAAGGGCAGGTAGGTCAATATCACGACCGCTTTCTGTATTTTTTACGACTTCTTTACGCCCCAACATCCCTCTCGATCTCGATCCTTTACGCCCTCATTCCACACACTCTTCCTACACGCGGCAGTTGCCGCTTCTGGGAGTTTTGGCATGGGCGTTCTGGATGGGGTGTCGCTGCTGTTGGCAGCCGGGCTGTTCGTTTATCTGCTGGTGGCGCTGTTGCGCGCCGGTCAGCATTAGGAGCCGCCATGCACATTTATGACTATGCGCTGGTTTTGGCCTTTTTCGGGTTGGTGTTGCTGCCAGCACCGTGGCTGGGGCGGTTTTACTTCAGGGTGATGGAAGGCCAACGCACTTGGCTGACCCCGCTGCTCGGCCCTGTGGAAAGGGCCTGTTATCGCGTCGCCGGGGTCGACCCCGGCACCGAGCACACTTGGCAGCAGTACGCTCGGGCCTTGTTGGCGTTCAACCTCGCCGGCTTTGTGTTGTTGTTTGCGATTCTGCTGTTTCAGCAGTACCTGCCCCTCAACCCGCAACACTTGCCAGGGCAGGCGTGGACGCAAGCGTTCAACACGGCGGTGAGTTTTGTCACCAACACCAATTGGCAAAGTTACAGCGGCGAAGCCTCGCTCAGCTATTTCAGCCAAATGGCCGGGCTGACCGTGCAGAACTTTGTCAGCGCCGCGACGGGCCTGGCCGTGCTGGTGGCGCTGTGCCGTGGTATCAGCCGGCGTTCGGCTCATACGCTGGGTAACTTTTGGGCCGATATGACCCGCGCCACGCTCTACGGCCTGTTGCCGCTGTGCCTGGTGCTGGCGCTGGTGTTGGTGTGGCAGGGCGTGCCGCAAACCTTCACCCAGTATGCGAACGCTTTGACGCTGCAAGGTGTGGATCAGGTGATCCCGCTCGGCCCGGCCGCCAGTCAGATTGCGATCAAACAACTGGGTACCAACGGCGGCGGTTTTTTCGGGGTGAACTCGGCGCATCCGTTCGAGAATCCAAGCGCCTGGAGCAATCTGTTCGAGATGGCTTCGATCATTCTGATTCCTGTGGCACTGGTGTTCACCTTCGGTCATTACGTCAAGGATCTGCGTCAGAGCCGCGCCATTCTGGCCTGCATGCTGGCGCTGTTTTTGATCGGTGGCGGCACCGCGCTGTACGCCGAGTACCAGCCCAACCCGGCGCTGAACAGCCCGCAGGTGGAACACAGCGCACCGCTGGAAGGCAAGGAAGTGCGCTTCGGCACCACGGGCAGCGTGTTATGGGCCACGACCACGACCGCCGCGTCCAATGGTTCGGTCAATGCGATGCATGACAGCCTCAGCCCCCTCAGCGGGATGGTGGCGCTGGTCAACATGATGGTTGGTGAAGTGATTTTCGGCGGCGTGGGGGCAGGGCTTTACGGCATGTTGCTTAACGTGTTGATCGCGGTGTTTTTGGCCGGGCTGATGATTGGCCGCACGCCGGAATACCTCGGCAAAAAGCTGCAAGCCAGGGATGTGCAACTGCTGGTGGTCACGTTGTTGGTGATGCCCGTGGGCGTGCTGGTGCTGGGTGCGATTGCTACGGCGGTACCGGGTGCCATGGCCTCGGTGAGCAACCCCGGCCCGCACGGCTTCAGCCAGGTGCTGTACGCCTTTACCTCGGCCAGCGCCAATAACGGTTCGGCGTTTGCCGGGCTCAATGCCAATACGCCGTTTTACAACCTGATGCTGGGGTTGGGCATGTTGATTGGCCGCTTCGGTTACATCTTGCCAGTGCTGGCGCTGGCGGGCGGCCTGGCGATCAAGAAAGCCGCGCCGCTCGACCCGAACAGTTTTGCGACCCACGGCCCGCTGTTTGTCGTGCTGTTAACCGTGACCATCGTGTTGGTGGGTGGCCTGACGTTCCTGCCGACATTGGCCCTGGGGCCGATAGCGGAACAACTGACTTTGGGTTTCTGAGGAGACGATGATGACTCTGCCTGCGCCTGTTTCAATTAAATCTGCGCCTGATAATCAGGTACCCGAAGCCCCGAAAACGGCCTTTGCGCACCTCTGGCGGCCCGCCCTGCTGCAAGCGTTTGTGAAGCTGGACCCGCGCCAGCTCAAACGCTCGCCGGTGATGTTGGTGGTCGAATTGACCGCCATGTTCACCACCGTGTTGTGCGTGGTGCCCGACCCGCTCGTGCCCACCGGGGTGGCGGTGCAAATCGCCGTGTGGCTGTGGTTCACCGTGTTGTTTGCCAACTTCGCCGAAGCTTTGGCCGAGGGCCGGGGCAAGGCCCGCGCTGACAGCCTCAAGGCGGGCAGTGTTGGCTTGAGTGCGCGGCGGCGCATGGCTGACGGTAGCTATGAAGTCGTGGCGGCCACCCGTTTGCGCAAGGGCGATGTGGTCCGCGTTGAAGCCGGGGAAATGATCCCCGGCGATGGCGAAGTCATCGAAGGCATCGCAGCGGTCAACGAAGCGGCAATTACCGGCGAGTCGGCCCCGGTGATACGAGAGTCGGGGGGCGATCGCTCGGCAGTCACGGGCAATACCCGGCTGGTGTCGGATTGGCTACTGGTGAGCATCAGCGCCAACCCCGGCGAGTCGACCCTGGACCGCATGATCGCGCTGGTGGAGGGGGCCAAACGGCAGAAAACCCCCAATGAAGTGGCGCTGGATATTCTGCTGATCGGCCTGACCCTGATCTTTTTGATCGTGGTCGTGACGCTGCAACCCTTTGCGGCGTTCTCGGGGGGGCGCTTGCCGCTGGTGTTTTTGGTGGCGCTGCTGGTCACGCTGATTCCCACCACCATTGGCGGCTTGCTGTCGGCCATCGGTATAGCCGGTATGGACCGCCTGGTGCGCCTGAACGTGATCGCCAAATCCGGGCGCGCAGTGGAGGCGGCGGGGGACGTGCATGTGTTGCTGCTGGACAAGACCGGCACCATCACCTTTGGCAATCGCCGTTGCAGTGCGCTGTATGCGGCTCCGGGTATCAGTGCCCAGGCGTTGGCCGAAGGCGCGCTGCTGGCGTCGCTGGCGGACGAAACGGCGGAAGGTAAATCCATCGTCGAATTTATCGCTCACCACTACCCCCTGGCGCAGCCGTCGGTGGCGGACTTCACCGCCGTACCGTTCACCGCTGAAACGCGTCTGTCGGGCATCGATTGGCACGGCCGGGTGTATCGCAAAGGCGCGGTGGATTCGGTGCTGGCGTTTGTCGGCCTGGACCGCAGCGCCGTGCCCACCAGCCTGGCGCGTGACATCGAGCAGATTGCGCAAAGCGGTGGCACGCCGTTGTTGGTGTGCGCCGAGGGCCAACTGCTGGGGGCCGTGCACCTCAAGGACGTGGTCAAGCCCGGTATACGCGAGCGGTTTGCCGAGTTGCGCAAGCTGGGCATCCGCACCGTGATGGTCACCGGTGACAACCCGCTGACTGCCGCCGCCATTGCCGCCGAAGCGGGCGTGGACGACGTGCTGGCCGAGGCCACGCCCGAGAAAAAATTGGCGCGTATTCGTCACGAACAAAACGACGGCCGACTGGTTGCCATGTGTGGCGACGGTGCCAACGATGCCCCGGCGCTGGCCCAGGCCGATGTGGGCATGGCGATGAACGATGGCACCCAGGCCGCCCGCGAGGCCGCGAATATGGTCGACCTGGACAGCGACCCGACCAAGCTGCTGGATGTGGTGCAAATCGGCAAGGAGTTGCTGGTGACACGGGGCGCGCTGACCACGTTTTCGATTGCCAATGACGTGGCCAAATACTTTGCCATTCTGCCCGCGCTGTTTGCCTCGGTTTACCCGCCATTGGCAGTGCTTAACGTGATGCACCTGGCCAGCCCGCAGAGCGCCATCCTGTCGGCCATTGTCTTTAACGCATTGATTATTGTGCTGTTGATTCCGCTGGCGTTGCGCGGGGTACGGGTGCAGGCCAGCAGTGCCGCGCAATTGCTGCGCCGCAACGTACTGATTTATGGCGTGGGCGGGCTGGTGGTGCCGTTCGTGGGCATCAAACTGATCGACCTGTTGCTCACTGCGCTGCACCTGGTTTAACCCTGGAGAAATTGCCCATGATGACTTTATTACGCCCGGCCCTGAGCCTGATGCTGTTGATGACGGCCATTACCGGGGTGGTGTACCCGCTGACCGTGACGGGCATTGCGCAACTGGCTTTCCCTGAGCAGGCCAACGGCAGTTTGCTGCGTGACAGTGTTGGTGCCGTGCGCGGTTCACGTTTGATCGCGCAGGACTTCACCGGGGAGGCGTGGTTTCAGCCACGGCCGTCAGCGGGGGCGTTTGCCACCGTGCCCAGCGCTGCCAGTAACCTGGCCCCGAGTAACCCGGCGCTGGCAACGCGCATAAAGGACAGCGCAGCGACATGGGCCGTGGCCGGCCAGGGCCCGGTGCCGATGGCTTTACTGACCACCTCGGGCAGCGGCCTCGACCCGCACTTGCCACCCGAGGCAATACGCTATCAACTGGCACGTGTTGCCGCCGCGCGCCACCTGCCGGTGCAGGCCGTCGAACAGCTCGTGGCCGCACACACCGAGCAACCCTGGGTAGGACCGCCGGTGGTGAACGTGCTGCTGCTGAACCAGGCACTGGCCGAGCTCAACCGCTGACCTGTGTTTACAACGTGTAGTCCACCGCGCGTTACGCGGGGGGCTACAGGTGGGGTGCCCGCTCTGGCACCCCAAGACGTATAAGGACATCCCATGAATGATTCCGGTCGCGCCGATGCGCTGTTAGCTGATTTGCCCCGGGCAGGCCGTGGCCGGCTCAAGGTGTTTCTGGGGGCGGCACCTGGCGTGGGCAAAACCTATGCCCTGTTGCAGGCCGCTCATGCACAGGTGCGCCAGGGCATCAAGGTGATCGCTGGCGTGATCGAAACCCACGGTCGCGCCGAAACCGAGGCGCTGCTGAACGGGTTGGCGCAACAGCCCTTGCTGCGCTCGGAGTACCGCGGGGTGCCGCTCGAAGAGATGGACCTCGATGGGTTGTTGCAGGCGCGGCCCGCCTTGGTGCTGGTGGATGAACTGGCTCACAGCAACGCGCCTGGCAGCCGTCATGCCAAACGCTGGCAGGACGTGCAAGAGCTGTTGGCCGCCGGGATCGACGTGTACACCACCGTCAACGTGCAGCATCTGGAAAGCCTGAACGACCAGGTGCGGGGTATCACCGGGGTGCAGGTGCGCGAAACCGTGCCCGACTGGGTGGTGCAGGAAGCCTATGAACTGTTGCTCATCGACTTGCCGCCGCGTGAACTGCTGGAGCGCTTGCGCGACGGCAAGGTGTATGTGCCCGAGCAGGCGCGTGCGGCCATTGATGCGTTCTTTAGCCAGACCAACCTCAATGCCCTGCGCGAATTGGCGATGCAGACCGCCGCCGTGTACGTCGACGATGAACTGGACAAGGGCTACCGCCAATTGGGCCAGGCCGCGCCGGCTTTGCGCGGGCGGTTGTTGGTGGGGATCAAGGGCGATGTGCATGCCGAGCGCCTGGTGCGCCACGCCAGCCGAGTGGCGGAGCGTCGGCATCTGCCCTGGAGCCTGGTGTCGGTGGATAACGGCAGCGCACAGGATGAACAATCGCGCTTGCGCCTGCAAAGCGCTCAGCAACTGGCAGAGCGCCTGGGGGGCGAGGTGGTGCTGTTGCGCGCCGGTGAAGTCGCCAAAACCCTGATCCAGCACGCCCGTGAACGCCGCGCCAGCCTGTTGCTGGTGGGGCAATCGCGGCCCTCGTGGCGCCGACGGGTGTTTGGCGGCGGGTTGGCGGCGCGGTTATTGCGCGATGCCCATGGCCTGGAAATCAACGTGCTCGACAACGAGCCCACGCTGCACACGCGCCCCGGCCGCCGTAGCCCTTCACTGAGGGGGTTTGACTATGGCCTGGCGGTGCTGGCCACGCTGCTGGCCAGTGCCTTGGCCTGGGGCGTGTCCAGTGTGCTGGCATTGCCCAATATCTCACTGGTGTTTCTGGCCGCCGTGCTGCTGGTGGCCGTGCGCAGCAGCCTGGGGCCAGCGCTGGCCTGTGCGGCGCTGTCGTTTTTGGCCTATGACTTTTTGTTTATTCCGCCTAACTTCTCGCTGAGCATCCAGCGCGAAGAGGACGTGCTGACGCTGTTGTTCTTCCTGCTGATGGCCGCTCTGACCGGCAACCTGGCGGCCCGGCAACGGCGGCAGTTGCAGGCATTGCGCGACACTCAGCAAGAAACCACCGAGCTGCTCGACCTGTCGCGCCGGCTCACCGCCGCCACCGATCGCCAGGCGGTGATCACGGCCGCCGCCCAGCATTTGAGCGGCTGGAAAAGCGTGCATCTGTGTTTGCTTAACCGCGATGGCAACGCCGGCTGGACGGTCGAGACGGGTGGCCCGCTGACGTTCAGCGAGGCGGAGCGGGCCGCCGCCGACTGGGCCTGGGCCCATGACCAACCTGCCGGCCATGGCACGGGCACCTTGCCGATGGGCCGCTGGTGGTGGTGGCCATTGACGGTGGACAGTGCGCCTTTGGCGTTGCTGGGGGTGTGCCCCAAAGACGGCCAGCCGTTCAGTGATCAGCATCGGCGATTATTGATGGCGCTCAGCCAGCCGCTGGCCCAGGCACTGGCCCGTGCTCAGTTGGCGCAAGACCTGGAAGCCGCACGGCTGCATGGTGAAACCGAACAGTTGCGCAGCGCGTTGCTGGCCTCGGTGTCACACGACTTGCGCACACCGCTGACCACCATGCGCGGCAGCATCGACACGTTGCTGGCGCTGGGCGAGGCGATCCCGCTGGCTGACCGGCGCGACTTGCTCGAAGGCACCCGCGACGAAGCCGAACGGCTGGACCGCTACATTCAGAACCTGCTGGACATGACCCGCCTGGGCCACGGAGCCTTGAAACTGGCCCGCGACTGGGTGTCTCCTGCCGACATCGTGGGCAGCGCGTTAAACCGTCTGCGTGCAGTGCTGGCACCGTTGCAGGTGCGCGTGGCGGTGCCCGCGCCATTGCCGCTGCTGCATGTCCACGCGGCCCTGATCGAGCAGGCGCTGGTGAACGTGCTGGAAAACGCGGCCCGCTTTTCCCCGCCCCACGGGGTGTTGCAGTTGAGTGCCGGGACGGATGCGGGTGAGCTGTGGTTTGCCGTCAGTGATCAGGGGCCGGGCATTCCCGAAGCCGACCGCGCCCGGATTTTCGACATGTTTTACACCGCCGCACGGGGGGACCGTGGCGGCCAGGGCACGGGGCTGGGCCTGGCGATTTGCCAGGGCATGGTCGGTGCCCATGGCGGGCGCATCACCGTGGGCGCGGGCATCGACGGCCAGGGCACCTGCATCACCCTGTATTTACCGTTGGCGCAACAACCGGCCGCTGATGAAGAGGTCGATCCCGATCGCTGATATTCTTTTGCCCTTCCTTTGCCGCGATGAGAAACCATGAGCCAGCCTGCAACCGTACTGGTCATCGACGACGAGCCACAGATTCGCAAGTTTTTGCGCATCAGCCTGGTCTCCCAGGGCTACACCGTGCTGGAGGCTGCAACCGGCGAGCAAGGGCTGAGCCAGGCCGCGTTGGGGCGACCGGACGTGGTGGTGCTGGACCTGGGCCTGCCGGACATGGACGGCCAACAGGTGCTGCGCGACTTGCGCGAGTGGTCGGGCGTGCCGGTGCTGGTGCTGTCGGTGCGCGCCAGTGAAGCGCAAAAAGTCGAGGCATTGGACAACGGGGCCAACGACTACGTGACCAAGCCCTTCGGGATTCAGGAGTTTTTGGCGCGCATCCGCGCGCTGTTGCGCCAGGCCCCCGGCGCAGAGCCCCACGCGGGTGCGATTGAGCGGGGCCCCTTGAGCATCGACCTGGCCTTTCGCCGCGTACTGCTGGAGGGCGTTGAAGTGCCCTTGACCCGCAAGGAATACGCTGTACTCGCGCAACTGGCGCAGCACCCGGGGCGGGTGATTACCCAACAGCAACTGTTGACGGCCATCTGGGGCCCGAGCCACGTTGAAAACACCCATTACCTGCGCATCGTGGTCGGGCATTTGCGGCAAAAACTGGCGGATGACCCCACTCGGCCGCGTTTTATCGCCACGGAAGCCGGCGTGGGGTATCGCTTGCTGGATTAATGCGCGTCGCGCTCGTAGCGGTCCAGAGTGTCGCGGGCAATTTCGCGGCCCAGTGCGATAAGTTCCGGTGCCTTGTAAAACTCGAAAAACCGGCAGGCGCGCTTGGGCACGTTGATCAGAATGTCGGGCGGGTAACCGGCGATCTTGTATTGCGCCAGAGACGTTTGCATCACCTCGAAACTCTGGTTAACCAAGTCCAGCAGCGAGGCCGCACCGACGTTGTCGATGATAAACGAGCCGGTCGCGGATTTCGGCGCACCTTCTGCGGTGGGCGCTGCTGTTGCTTGCTCGCAGGTGCCCCGTGGCGGCTGTAGCCAGGGGTCGACTGTTTCGCTGGGGGCCGGCTTGAGCATTTCGCGCTCCAGATCGAGCAGGTCCTGGGCGTGTTTGTTGCGAAACGGCAGGTGCGAGCCGAGGGATGTCATGAGGTTGTCAAAGCGGCTTTTGAACGCGGGGGTGCGGGGAATGACCGGCAATTGGTAGCCGTTCTGCTGGGTGGAGTTGAGGTTGACGGCGATGATCAGGTCACAGTGGCTGGACACCACCGGCACGATCGGTAACGGGTTAAGCAGGCCGCCGTCCACCAGCATGCGGTTGCCTTGCATCACCGGGGTGAAGAGGCTGGGGATCGCCGCCGAGGCGCGCATGGCTTGATGCAGGCAGCCTTCCTGAAACCAGATCTCCTGTTGGTGAGTGAGGTCGGTGGCGACGGCGGTGTAGGGAATGCGCAAGTCTTCGATATTGATCTCGCCGACGATATTGCGGATTTGGCCGAAGACTTTCTCGCCGCGAATGGCCCCCAGGCGAAAACTGACATCCACCAGCCGTAACACATCGAGATAATCCAGGCTTTGAATCCAGTCGCGGTACAGATCAAGCTTGCCGGCGGCGTAGATGCCGCCGACCACCGCGCCCATTGAACAGCCCGCGATGCAGGCGATGTCGTAACCGCGGCTTTCGAGTTCTTCAATGACCCCGATATGCGCATAACCCCTGGCACCGCCAGAACCCAACACCAATGCGATCCGCTTTTTCATGAGTCGATCCTTCGCCAGTCAGACGTTCACAATGCCCTTTTGTGCGCTACAGCGACAGCCCGTTGCATTTTCCCCCTTTAGGCTAGAGTGATGGGGGTTACCGGGCACTTTTTGACAGGTTGCCCGTCTTAGCCTGCACTGAATACCAATCGTGAGGAAATCAGCATGAAAGCATGGATGTGTTTGCCCTTGATGGTCATTGCTTTGGCCGGGTGTGCGGGTAAAGCCGCTTATCGCGACAGTTGCGCCACGCAACTGGATGCGGCCTGGCATGAGCTGGACTTGGCCAAGGCCGAAGGGTTTGCCGGCACGATCAGTTATTCCAAGGCGTTTTCCTTGCTGACGGCCGCCAAAACCCAGCAACAGTTCGAAGCGTTCGAAGGCTGTACAAGCAAGGCCGAAAAAGCGCGTTTCTATATTCGTGAGTCCCGTGCGGGGCGTTAAGTCAATGTGGGTTGGGGAGGGTAAGGATGTCTGAGTGGGCTGACCGGATTGCGGCAGTGGTGGTACGCCTGGAGGTCAAGTTGTTGGCCTGCCAGGCGCGTTTGCAAGCTGATACCGACCCTGAAGCGCTGCACGATTTGCGTACCACCGTACGTCGACTGCGCAGCGTTTTAAGGCCCTTGCGTGGTTTGCCGGGGGTTTTGCAACTGGAGATGGCCGCCGCCGGGGTTGGCCGCTTCACCACGCCGCTGCGCGACCGTGAAGTGCTGGGAGCCTGGTTGCAGGCGCACGGCTATGCACCGTTGGCGGCCAAGTACCTGCAGTCGCGTACCGCCACGTATGCCACCGTGGCCGAGAGCGCCGAACTGGCGCAGTTGTTGATGATTGTGGATGTTTTTCCGCGTTTTCTGCGGGCGGCCGAGCGTGAAGGTTTGCTGCGCGGCTTGCGTCAACGCATCGAGAAGGTCCTGGAAAAACAATGGCGCACCCTGGAAAAGGCCCTGAATGATCCGGGCCACGACCGGCACCGCGTGCGGCTGTTGATCAAGCGCGTGCGCTACGCCGCCCAGGCCTACCCCGACCTGGATCACCTGCCGCCGTTGGTGATCGAGCGGCTCAAGGCCGCGCAACAGGCCTTGGGCGAATGGCATGACGCTTGGCAGTGGTTGTTGCAGGCCGAGCAGCAGCCAGACTTGCAACCGTGTGTTGCACAGTGGCGGGCAGCGTTGGAGGCGGGCGAGAAAAACGCCGACCGTGCACTGGTGAAGCTCAGCGCCGCCTGTTTTCACGCCTAGAATGGCCGATATAGACGCTGTGCACAGGTTGGCGGGTGGGTAGTATGACCGGCTCTCAATGGACGTCGAGGTGGTTATGCAGTTCTCTGAATTGATCCAGGCGGTTCGCCGCAATGCATCCAGCGTCATCATTCCCGCCGATTGGGGGCAGGGGCGGGCCAGTTTTGGCGGTCTGGTGGTGGCTTTGCAGTATGAAGCCATGCGGGCGCATGTCGCTGTAGAGCGCGCCCTGCGTTCATTGTCGGTGAGTTTTGTAGGCCCGGTGGAACCTGAAGTTCCCGTCAGCTTTGAGGTCGAGGTGCTGCGCGAAGGCAAGGCGGTCACCCAAGTGTTGGGCCGCGTGGTGCAAAACGGCGCGGTGGTGACGTTGGTACAAGGCAGTTTTGGTGCGGCCCGCGAATCGGCCGCGCGCATTGATGGCCAGCCGGCACCGTCCATGAAACCGGAAGGCGACTGCCCGCTGTTGCCCTACATCAAAGGCATTACCCCGGAATTTATGCGCCACCTGTCGATGGGCTGGGCGGTGGGGGCTTTGCCGTTTACTGGCCAGGGTGGCCGTGAGATGGGCGGGTGGGTGCGCCTGGCGGGCGATGTGCCGGATGAGCCCGTGACCGAAACCCATCTGCTGGCGCTGGTGGACGCTTGGCCACCGGCGTTGTTGCCGCTGTTGAGCAGGCCTGCCGCCGGCAGCACATTGACCTGGACCCTTGAGTTTGTGCAGCCATTGCCCGCCGTCAGCACCTTGCAAGCATGCCAATACTTGGCCGTGATCGACCATGCCCGTGACGGTTACGGCCATGTCGCGGCCAACCTGTGGGCCCCGTCTGGCGAGCTGATAGCGATCAGCCGCCAGACGGTCACCGTTTTCGGCTGAATCAAAAGGCCTTGCTGGACGCGTCCTTGGTTTCGCTCGTGCGGGCTTGACGTTGCAAGGCCAGTGCACCAAACAGGGCGATCAGGCCAATCACCGCGCTGCTGGCGTTGGCGCTGAAAATGCCGGAGGCCAACAGCAAAAAGGCCACGACCATGATACCGGCGCCCATCAGATGAGCCGCCTGACTCGCTGCACGCGGATGGCGCTGTGGGTTGGAGCGCCATTGCCAGGCGGGTAAGTGAGGATGACGTTTGCCCATGATTGTTCTCCTTGTTCGAGGGTTCAGCCTTGGCTGAACCGGATGAACAAAGAATAGGGGCGCAAAGCGGCGACTGCGAATCGACAATGGCTATTGGCCTTATAGCTTTAACTGACCAATGGCCCGGTTCAGTTCACCCGCCAGTGTGGCCAACTGGCTGCTGGTGGTGGCCGAGTCGACGGTCTGCTGCACGGTGTTTTCCGTAACGTCGCGAATACTCACGACCGCTCGGGTCATTTCTTCCGCCACCTGGCTTTGCTGCTCGGCGGCGACGGCGATTTGCGTATTGCTCTCACGCATACGGGCCACGGCATCGGTGATGTCGGCCAGCGCCGCGCCGGCTTCCTGAGCCTGTTGCACGCAGTCATCGGCCTTGAACGAACTTTCCTGCATAAAGTCCACCGCGTCGCGGGTACCCGATTGCAACGCCTGGACCATTAACGTGATCTCGTCGGTGGAGGTTTGTACGCGTTTGGCCAAGTGCCGCACTTCATCGGCCACCACGGCAAACCCGCGCCCCATCTCACCGGCCCGTGCGGCCTCAATGGCGGCGTTCAAGGCCAGCAGGTTGGTTTGCTCGGCAATGCTGTGAATCACGCTGACCACGCCGTTGATCTTCTGGCTGTCCTGGGCGAGTTTCTGGATCATTTCGGCGGTGCTTTGCACCCCCGTGGACAGGCTGGCGATGGACTGCTGCACGCGGCTGACTACCTGTTGCCCGCTGCCCGCCAGAGTGTCGGCGGTTTGCGAGAGGTCGCGGGTGGCCCCCGCGTGCTGAGCGATATGGTGCACGGTGGCGGACATTTCGTTGATCGCGGTGGCGGCCTGATCGGTTTCGCTTTGCTGGCCGAGCATGCCGTGGCGCACCTCGTCCATGCTGCTGGCCAGGCGGGCGGCTCCTGCATCCAGTTGCGCGGCGGTGTCGGCCACGGTGCTGACCACCCGCTGGTAACCGGCCTGCATGGCGTTAAAGGCGCTGGCCATTTGCCCCACTTCATCGGCGCAGGCCAGGGGCACACGGGCGGACAGGTCGCCGGTGCTCTCCACATGCAGCATCACGTCTTTCAAGGTATTGAGCTGGCTGAGCAGAAAGCGGATCAGCAATTGCGACGCCGCCAGCATGGCCAGCATCAGGATCAGCACGGCCGCCGCGTAGTGAGGCAAGCGGTCGACAAACACGTGGGCCAGGCTGGGCGCATAGGCCAGCACGGCGGCTTTTTGCCCGTCTGCCCGGGTCAGCACGTCGCCACCCAGCAGCAGGTCTGAGCCGAACGTAGACGGGGGGTTGAAGGCGGCCCAGCCGTTGGCGTGACGCAACTGCGCCAGTTGCAGCTCACTGAGGCCGGGCACTGGCGTGCTATCGAGCAACACCACGTGCTCGTTTTGCGGCAAGGGCTGGTTCGCGGGCCAGGCCTTGAGCAGGTGCGCCTGGGCCTGGGCACTGTTCTGGGCGGCCTGGCTGCGCGATTGCTGTTCCAGTTGCACGGCGTACAGCACCAGCAGCAAGGTGGTTACAAAGGCAACCGCGTTGACGGCCCAGAATTTGTATTTGAGCGAGATGTTGCTAAGCCAGGTACCCATGGAAGGTCTTCTCTGATTTGGCGGAAACACTATTGGCAAGGTGCCATTATTGTGCCGCTATTCAGTACAGGCTTGTTGATATGAGTCAAGGTCACAGTGGGGCCACCGGAAGTCGTCGCTACAGCAGGGCTGGCAGGCCGAAAAAGCGGCGGGCGCACGCAGTGGTGTGGGCGGCCAGGTCGGCTTCGCTTTCGCCGCGATGGCGCGCGACTTCGCGCAGCACTTCGGGCAAGTAGGCCGGCTCGTTGCGTCCGCTTTTGGGTTTGGGCCGCAAGGTGCGTGGCAGCAGGTACGGCGCATCGCTTTCCAGCATCAGCCGGCCACGGGGGATCTCGCGCACTAGCGGGTGCAAGTGCGTGCCGCGACGTTCATCGCAAATCCAGCCGGTGATGCCGATGTGCAGGTCCAGGTCGAGGTAGCTGAACAGGGCGTCTTTTTCGCCGGTAAAACAGTGCACCACTGCAGCGGGCAAGTGGTCGCGGTAGTCCTGCAGGATTTCCAGCAGCCGCGGGTTGGCATCGCGTTCATGCAGGAACACCGGCAACTGCAAGTCAACCGCCAGTGCCAAGTGGTGCTCCAGCACCTTTTCCTGTTGCGCGCGGGGCGAGAAGTCGCGGTTGAAGTCCAGCCCGCATTCGCCCACGGCGCGGACGTTGGGGGCCTGGAGCAAGGCTTGCAAGCGCTGGGCGCTGTCGCTGTTCCAGTCGCTGGCCGAGTGGGGGTGAATACCGGCCGTGGCAAACAGCCGTTGGCCGCTTTCGTCCAGTGCGCGGCACAGGTTCAAAGCCTGTTCGCTGCCGTCGACGCTGGTGCCGGTGAGCACCAGTTGTGCCACGCCAGCCGTATACGCACGTTCCAGCACCGCTTCGTGCTTGCCGTCGAAGGCGGAGTTGGTCAGGTTGACGCCGATATCGATGAGTTGCATGGTGCTACCTCAGGCCACAGGCCGCGAAGCATATCAGAGCTGTAGATTTATAAGAAAAATCAAGAACTACAGACAGTTATGGTTGTCTTTGAATGCCGCAACAACGTAATGCCCCGTACGCCACAGGGCGCATTTACCGTTTTGCGTGCTGTTTTCAGCGCCGAAAACCCCGAAAAGGGGCGACCGATTGTCGGGTAATCCGACAGGGTGCTGGGCTGTATTCTTTCCGGAGAACGGATGACAAGACCCACGCTTTTGCTTGCGCTGTGCCTGCTGCTGTTGCCCTTGCCGGCACTGGCGCGCCTGGCTGGCCCGCTACAGGTCGGGCAGCCGAGTCAGGTTCGCGATCTGGCTCAAATTCGTAGCAGCCAGGTGCTGCGGGTGCTGGTCAACCAAAGCCGCAACAGTTCCGGCGAAGTGCAGGGCCAGGCCATCGGCGTGGAATACCACCGGCTGCGGGCTTTTGAACACTACCTCAACCAGCGCGCCCGCGATGGTCATGAAATCACCCTCAAGATTATCCCGACCCCCAAGGACCAATTGCTGGGCGCGTTAATGCGCGGGGAGGGCGACCTGGTTGCCCCCGGCGAATTGATCGATGCGCCGCCCAGCCATGCCATCAGCCCCAGCAACCCGATTATCGATGACGTGCCCTTACTGCTGGTGGGGGTGAAAGGTGAGCATCGTTATACCCGTTTCGAACAACTGTCAGGCCGCACGCTGGCCCTTACCACGGGCAGCGCCGCGGGGGCGGCGGTCAATGCGATCAATCAAAAACTGGCGCTGCGCAAATTACCGCCGGTGAAGATCGAATGGGTGGACCCCAGCCTGGCCGTAGAGGATGTGCTGGAAATGGTGCAAGCCGGCATTTTTCACCTGACCATCGTTGAGCAGCCGATTGCTGAGCGCTGGGCCACGCTGATGCCCAAACTGCGTTTCGACCGCAAGGTGCTGGTCAGCGAGCCGACAGCGATGCGCTGGTATGTACGGCGCGATGCCTCCATGTTACGTGCCAGCATTGATCAGTTTCTGACCCGCTATACGGCCCCCGACGATCAGGATGTGGCGTTTGAACGGGTGTATCGGCGGCTCTACCGGGTGCATTACCCCTTGGCCCATGCAGACCGCCAGAAGCTGGAAAAGCTGCGCCCGGTATTGCAAAAACACGCGAGCCAGCAAGGTATGGACTGGCTGAACCTGGCCGCGCTGGCGTTCAAGGAATCGGCCCTCAACCCGGCCGCCAAAGGCTCGGGCGGGGCCACGGGCCTGCTGCAAATCACCTCGGCCGCCGCTCAGCGCGTGGGGGTCAATAACATTCAAAATGTCGACAGCAATGTGCAGGCCGGGGCCAAGTACCTGGCCATGATCCGCCGCACGTTCTTTTCCAGCCCCAAACTCAACGAGCGAGAGCGCATGGCGTTTGTGCTGGCGGCCTACAACATGGGGCCGGAACGCGTGCAGAGCATGCGGGCTGAAGCCAAGCGACGGGGTTTGAACCCCAACAAATGGTTCTTTCAAGTTGAGCGTATCGCGATGGAACAAGTGGGAATGGGGGCCGTCAGCTATGTTAATAGCGTGAACAAGTACTACTTGGCCTTTGACCGCGAGCGGGACTCGCTGGAGCCCTTGAAGCCTGAACGGGTTGCCCGAAAATAATCGAATAACTTGATTGTTTTGTCAGGGTTTTTCGGCTTTTAGTAGTGGTTTATTCGATTAATATGCTGTCCATTCCCATCTGACTGAAAGGGCTTCGCCATGAGCAAATTGATCCACACCGTTTTGAACACTCGCGCGGGTTATGGGCTGACGGTTTTGCGTATTTTTGTCGGCATTATTTTTGCGGCCCACGGTTCGCAAAAACTGTTTGGCTGGTTCGGCGGCAATGGTCTTGCGGCCACTGCACAATGGATGGAAAGCATCGGCCTGGCCCCCGGCACGTTGATGGCCCTGATGGCCGGCGGCACCGAGTTCTTCGGTGGCTTGGCGTTGATCATCGGTTTGCTGGCCCGCCCGGCGGCGCTGGGGTTGTCGTTTACCCTGCTGGTGGCGATTTTCTCGGTGCATATCCACAACGGCCTGTTCATGGCCAATAACGGTTATGAGTTTGCCCTGGCGCTGCTGGGCGGCACGCTCGCGGTGTTGATTGAAGGGGCGGGCAAAATCTCCCTTGATCGGGCCATTGCTGACTGAGGCTAGCGTGTGTGCAGAGGGGGCCGCGCAATCGGCTCTTTCGATTAAACGGCAGGTCAAAAGATCGCGAGCAGGCTCGCGCCTGCGCAGTGGTGTTGTGTGTGGCCTGAGCAGCCCGTGTAAACGTGATTGTTGACAGTTGTAACCCGGTTTCTCTAGGATGTTTCTTGCGCCGATTTAAACAGCTACTTGCGGGGCGCCGAGGCTTGATACAGGTCTCCAAATACCGCTAAAGCGCTGGTTCGGTGTTGCCTCTCACCTGCCACGCAGAAACTTGAGGCGGAGAACCGATTCATGAGTCAGCCACATCCCCTTGTACGTCTGGTGCCGGTCACGGCTCCTGTCAGCTTGCGCAACCCCAAAATTCTGTTAGGCGGCAATCATCAGCCAACGCTGTTGCGTTATCTGGATGGGTGGCCACGCCGAAAAGGCCGCGCTTCGGCCTTTTTGATTCAGTTTGCGCAAGCCGGTGACAATCTCGAGCGTTTTGCCAGTAATCACTTCGACCTGGCGGTTATTCAGTCGCCGGGTGCCGAGTTGGCCGAGCAGGTCATTCGCAACCTGGTCCGTGTGTCGCGCCAAGGGTTGATTGCCCTGCGCTAAGGCGCTCGCAACAGCAGCAGTGGGCGGCTGACCCCGCCGGCCCACTGCTAAATATCGCCGCTGAGCGTGCTGCGCGCCGGGCTAGTGCAGAATTTGCCCGAGAAACAGCTTGGTCCTCTCGTTTTGAGGGTGGTCGAAGAACACGTCGGGCTTGGCCTGTTCAACGATTTCGCCCTTGTCCATGAAGATCACCCGATCTGCGACGGTTCGTGCGAAGTTCATTTCGTGGGTGACGCACAACATGGTCATGCCGTCCTGGGCCAGGCCCACCATGGTGTCCAGTACCTCTTTGACCATCTCTGGGTCCAGGGCAGATGTCGGCTCGTCGAACAGCATGATTTTCGGTTTCATGCACAACGCCCGCGCAATCGCCACCCGCTGTTGCTGGCCCCCCGACAATTGGCCGGGGTACTTGTGCGCCTGTTCCGGGATCCGTACGCGCTCCAGGTAATGCATGGCAATTTCTTCGGCCTGGCGCTTGGGCGTTTTGCGCACCCACATGGGGGCAAGCGTGCAGTTTTGTAGAATCGTCAGGTGCGGGAACAGGTTGAAGTGCTGAAAGACCATACCGACTTCGCTGCGAATGGCCTCGATCTGTTTCAGGTCTTGGGTGAGCTCGATACCGTCGACAATAATGCGGCCCGCCTGGTGCTCTTCCAGGCGGTTGATGCAGCGGATGGTCGTGGATTTGCCGGAACCTGAAGGGCCGCACAACACGATGCGCTCGCCCTTTTTGACGGTGAGGTTAATGTCTTTGAGTACATGAAACTGGCCGTACCATTTGTTCACGGCCTGCAGCTGGATGATGGTTTCGCCGGTGGTTTCTTTCAGGGCTTGAGACATGATTGATTCCTAATTTTTATGGCCGGTATCGAGCGTGCGTTCCAGGTGAACGGAGTAGCGCGACATACCAAAACAAAAGATCCAGAACACCAGAGCAGCAAACACATAGCCTTCGGTGGCCATGCCCAGCCACTTGGGGTCAGAAGCCGCTTGTTTGACGCTGTTGAGCAGGTCGAACAGGCCGATGACGATGACCAGGCTGGTGTCTTTGAACAGCGCGATAAAGGTGTTCACGATGCCCGGAATCACCAGTTTCAAGGCTTGCGGCAGCACCACCAGGCCCATGCTTCGCCAGTAGCCCAGGCCCATGGCCGCTGCCGCTTCGTATTGCCCTTTGGGTATGGCCTGCAGGCCGCCACGCACCACCTCAGCCACATACGCCGACTGGAACAGAATTACGCCAATCAGCGCGCGCAGCAGCTTGTCGAAACTCATGCCCTCGGGCAGGAACAGCGGCAACATCACCGACGACATAAACAGCACCGTGATCAACGGCACGCCGCGCCAGAATTCGATGAAGGTGACGCATACCACCTTGATCGCCGGCATGTGCGAGCGCCGCCCCAGTGCCAGGATGATGCCCAGCGGCAAGGCCCCGGCAATGCCCACCGTGGCGATGACCAGGGTCAGCATCAGGCCGCCCCATTGGCTGGTTGCCACTTGGCTAAGGCCCAGCACGCCGCCGTGCAGCAAGCCGTAAGCGATGACCGGGTACACCACCAGGAAGCTCAGCCCGTACACCGTTTTGTGCGAGAAGCGCGAAATAAACAGAGGCGCTGCGCCGATGATCGCCAGCAACACCGTGGTATCGACGCGCCAGCGTTGTTCGAACGGGTAATAGCCGTACATGAACTGGCCAAAGCGTTGTTGGATAAACACCCAGCACGCGCCTTCTTTTGTGCAGTCGGCGCGGGTGGTGCCGACCCAGTTGGCATCGACAATCGACCAGCTCAGCAAGGGCGGCAACACCAGCCACACCAGGTACAGCGCGAACAGGGTCAGTAGCGTGTTCAGCCAGTTGGAGAACAGATTCGCCCGCATCCAGGCCAAGGGGCCGACGCTGGTCGTGGGCGGCGGCAGGTCAGGTTTAAAGGTGTGTGCGCTCATGGCCAACCCTTATCGCTCAATTAGCGCAATGCGCTTGTTGTAGAGGTTCATCAGCATCGAGATGGAAATGCTGATAGCGAGGTAGACGCTCATCGTGATCGCAATCACTTCAATGGCCTGGCCTGTCTGGTTCAGCACCGTACCGGCAAACAGCGAAACCATTTCGGGGTAACCGATACCGGCGGCCAGCGACGAGTTTTTGACCAGGTTGAGGTACTGGTTGGTGAGTGGCGGGATGATCACCCGCAGGGCTTGCGGAATAATCACCTTTGACAGCATCGGCCCGGGGCGCAGCCCCAGTGAACGCGCAGCTTCGGTTTGGCCGTGGCTGACCGACTTGATGCCCGAGCGCACGATTTCCGCAATAAAGGCGGCGGTGTAGACCGTGAGCGCCAGGGTCAGCGCCAGCAGCTCCGGGATCAGCACCCAGCCGCCGACGAAATTGAAGCCCTTGAGCTCCGGGACTTGCCAGTGAACCGGGCTGCCCCACAGCAAAATGCTGAGGGTCGGCAGCACGAGCACCAGCGCCAGGCTTGCCCATACCTTGTGAAACGGCTGGCCGGTGGCTTCAAACCGCCGGGTGGCCCAGCGGCACATCAGTGCCGAGGCGACGATTGCGAGGGCCAGGCTGGCCCAAAAAGGCCAGGCACCGTCTGCGGGTAGGGCCGCCGGCATGTTCAGCCCGCGGCTGCTGACGAAAAACACCTCCATAAATCCGTGGGCATTGCGCGGGCCGGGCATTGAGAGGAACACGGCGAAGTACCAGAACAGAATTTGCAGCAGAGGCGGGATATTGCGAAAGACCTCGACATACACCGTGGCCAGTTTGCTGATCAACCAGTTGGGCGAGAGCCGGGCGATGCCGATCACGAAGCCTAGAACCGTGGCCAGCACCACACCGATGGCCGACACCAGCAACGTATTGAGCAAGCCAATGAGGAAGACCCGCGCATAGGAGTCGGACTCGGTGTAGTCAATCAGGTGTTGTGCAATACCGAAGCCGGCCGTGTTCTGCAGAAAATCGAAGCCGGTGGTGATGCCGCGGTGCATCAGGTTGGTGTAGGTGTTGTGGTAGAGCATCCAGCCGAACGCGACGACCGCTATCACGGTCAGCAACTGGAAAATCAAGGCCCGTGTGGCGGGGTTGGCCAAAGAGAAACGAGGCCTGGTAACGATTTGAGTGTGCATGCAGCGCCCCCTGAAAGACAGGCGAAGGGACAGTGCCCGGCAGCTCACTGCCGGGCGAGCGAAGGTCAGCGTACCGGTGGGCCGTATTGAAGCCCGCCCTGGGTCCACAGGGCGTTCAGGCCGCGTTTGATCTTCAAATCGCTGCCAGCCCCGAGGTTGCGGTCAAAGGATTCGCCGTAGTTGCCCACTTGCGCCACGATTTTCGCCGCCCAGTCATTGGGCAGGTTCAGGTCTTTGCCGAGGGTGCCCTCGGTGCCGAGCAACCGCGCAATGTCCGGGTTTTTGGACGATTTGATCATCTCGCCGACGTTCTTGGAGGTAATGCCCAGCTCTTCGGCATTGAGCATGGCGGCCAGCGACCAGCGCACCACGGTGAACCATTCGTCATCGCCTCTGCGCACGGCCGGGGTCAGGGGCTCTTTGGAAATCACCTCGGGCAGCACGATAAAGTCATCGGGCACCGAGAGTTTCAGGCGTTGCCCGTAAAGCTGCGACTGATCGGTCGTGAGCACATCGCACCGCCCGGACTCCAGCGCCTTGAAGCTTTCGTCCGAGGTATCAAAGGTGATGGGGGTGAACTTCATGCCGTTGCTGCGGAAGTAGTCCGCCAGGTTCAGTTCAGTCACGGTGCCGGCCTGGATGCAGAACGTGGCGCCGTCCAGTTCCTTGGCGCTGTTCACGCCCAGTTTTTTGTTCACCAGGAACCCCTGCCCGTCGTAGTAGGCCACGCTGGTAAACAGGATGCCCATGCCGCCGTCGCGCGAAGATGTCCAGGTGGTGCTGCGCGACAGCATGTCGACTTCACCGGACTGAAGCGCGGTCAGCCGCTCTTTGGCGGTCAATTGGGTGTATTTGACCTTGTTGGAGTCGCCCAAGACCGCCGCGGCGACAGCGCGGCAGACATCCACGTCGAACCCATGAAAGTTGCCTTTGGCGTCCGCAAACGAGAAGCCGGGCAGGCCGTCGCTGATACCGCATTGCACGAAGCCTTTCTTTTTCACGTTATCCAGGGTTGCGCCCGCATGGGCGTTCAGGGCAAACACCGTGCCCAGGGTCAGGCACGCTACCGTTGAGGCCAGTTTCAACCGCTTGTTTTCTCGTTTCATTGCAGTGCTCTCATGTTTGTGGGGGGTAAGTGCTAAATCCGCGCTCAGCCAGGCCAAGGCCTGGCGTGCAGGCGTAGTGTTCAACATCAAAACGGGGAGGGCAGAAACAAGAGCCAGGCCTCAGGGAGCCCGGCAAAGGCTGAATGTTTTTTTATGAGTGGGCATGGTTGTCTTCTTATTGTTATGTCGGCTTGAGTGCCGCGTTCAGGGTGAGTGAAGCGTTAAGCTTCGATCAGGTGGCAGGCAATGACTGCTCCACCAATTGAGCCCAGACCGCCACCGCTGGCTCAATCACCTGGTCGTTAAAGTCGTAATACGGGTTGTGCAGGGCCGCCGAGGGTTCATCACCATCCACGCCCATCCACAGGTAGGCCCCGGGGCAGGATTGGAGCATAAAAGAGAAATCTTCCGAGGCCATTGAGGGGTTGCACCCCCACTGCACCCGGGATTCTCCGACCGCCGCCACCGCCGCCCGGCGAACAATGGCGGCGGCTTCAGCGTGGTTTTGCGTGACGGGGTAGCCAACGTGATACGTCAACTTGCCCTTGATGCCAAAAGCCCCCGGCAGGTGTTTCACGAACTGGGCGATCAGCGCCTGAACCGTGTCGCGAACCGGGGATTGTAAACAGCGCACGGTGCCTTTGAGCACGGCGGTTTCCGGGATCACATTGATCGCTTCCCCTGCGTTGACCTGCGTCACGCTAATGACCGCGCTGTCGAGCGGTGAAAGGCGCCGTGACGGGATGGTCTGCAACGCCAGAATCAGTTCGGCCGCCGCAATGATGGGGTCAGCCCCTTTGTCTGGCATCGCGGCGTGACAGCCTTTGCCGGTCAGGGTGATTTCAAAGGTGTCGAGGGACGCCATCATGGGACCGGGGTTGATCACGACGTGCCCGGCCGGGGCACCGGGCCAGTTGTGCAGCCCATAGATGGCGTCCATGGGGAATTGCACGAACAAGCCGTCCTCAATCATCTTCCTGGCCCCCGCCAGGCCCTCTTCGGCGGGTTGAAAGACAAAATGCACCGTGCCGCTGAAGCGCCGGGTTTCACTCAAATGGCGGGCGGTGGCCAGCAATATCGCCGTGTGCCCGTCATGGCCACACGCATGCATGCAGCCTTGGTGGGTGGACATGTGCGCAGACTGACCCAGCTCCTGGATGGGCAGGGCGTCCATATCGGCGCGAATGCCGATGGTGGGGCCCTGGCCGTTTTTCAGTGTGCCGATCACACCGGTGCCGCCCAGCCCGCGCGTCACTTCGATGCCAAAGCTCTCCAGCAGATGCGCCACCCGCTCGCCCGTTTTCAGTTCGTGGTAACCGAGCTCAGGTGCCGCGTGAAAGCTGCGGCGCCAGAGGATGGCATCGTCTATCAGTGCTTTAGAGATCGACATGGGGTTTACTCCAGGCTGGCACCGTAACCAAAGCTGGCGGCGGGTTTGGCCGCAGTTTCGACCCAGACACTTTTCACTTCGCTGTACTCGCGCAGGGCATCGAGCCCGGAAGAGCGGCCGTAACCACTCTCGCCGTAGCCGCCGAAGGGCGAACTCACGTGAATCGTCTTGTAGCCATTGACCCAGAAAGTGCCAGCGCGCACCTGCCGGGCGACGCGGTGTGCCCGGCCGACATCGCGGGTCCATACCCCGCCGGCCAGGCCGAAGCGGCTGTCGTTGGCAATACGGATGGCATCCGCTTCGTCTGTAAAGGGAATGGCCACCACCACCGGCCCGAAGATTTCCTCTTGCGCGCAGTACAGGTCGTTGGTGCCTGTCAGTACCGTGGGGTTGATGTAGTAGCCAGGGGTGTTCGGAACAGGGTCTGCAGCGGGATCGATCAGTTTTGCGCCGTCTTTCAGTGCGCCTTCAACCATGGTTTTGACATGGTTGTACTGTTTGGCGTTGTTGATCGGGCCAATCTGCGTTTCAGGATCGCTGGGGTCGCCGACCTTGAAGTGGCGGGCGGCCTGCGCCAGGGCCTGGGTGAATTTTTCAAAGATCGAAGCCTGCACCAGCAAGCGCGACCCGGAGACGCAACTTTGCCCGGCTCCGGAGAAAATCGCGGCCTGAGCACCGCGCAAGGCGATGTCCAGATCAGCGTCTTCGAAGACGATGTTGGCCGATTTTCCGCCCAGTTCCAGCACCGCCGGAATGCAGCGTTGTGCGGCGGCGACGGCAATGTGGCGCCCTGTCGCGGGGGACCCGACAAAGATCACTTTGCGGATATCGGCCTTGGCGATAAAGCCTTGGCCGATGGTGTGGCCGTAGCCTGCAATGATATTGACCAGCCCTTTGGGCACCCCCGCCCGCTCGATCAGCACACCGACCACCAGTGACGACAACACGGTCAGTTCCGAAGGTTTGAGGATGACCGCATTGCCAGCGGTCAGGGCGGGTGCAATTTGCCAGCCGCAGGTGAACACCGGCGCGTTCCAGGGCGTGATTTGCAGTACGGTGCCCAACGGTTCGTAAGTGACATAGTTCAAGTGGGAAGTCGGCACCGGAATGACTTCCCCGTGCAGCTTGTCGGCCCAGCCGGCGTAGTACTCGAACATTTCGGCCACTTTGGCCACTTCCACAATGGCATCGCGGATCGGCTTGTTGGCCGTCAGCGATTCAATCTGGGCCAGGCGATCGGCGTTTTCCCGAATCAGCGCGCCCACCCGGTAAAGGGCGCGGCCCCGCGCTTGGGCGGTGAGGGCCCACCATTGGGCCTGGGCGGCCTTGGCCACGCTGTCGGTGTGCGCAATCAACGCGTCGTCGGCATCGGGATAGCTCAGCAACAGGCTGTCATCGTGCGCGTTGCGCACGTCCACCGGCGCGCCGTGACCGTCGATAAACTCGCCCCCGACGTAGCTGGCGATGACCGTGCGATCCCCCCAAAAAGGGTGCATCAGTTCCAGGATTTTTTGCGCGCTCATTGGTTGTCTCCACGGCCATACAGCTGGGCATCGGTGCGCTGCACAATTGCGCAGAAGTCTTCGTTGTCGGGCAGCGATTCGCTGCTGGCTTGCCACAGTTGGGCGACGACACGGGACAAGGGCAGTTCCAGGTTCAGGCTTGCGGCCAGGTCGCTGGCCAGGCCCACGTCCTTGCGCATCAAGCCCATGGTGAAGCCAGAGTCATAGGCGTTGTTCAGCACCCAGGTCGGGAACATGACTTGCGTGGCACCACTGCGACCTGAGCCGGCATTCAACCCTTGCAGCAGCTTCTCGGGCTCGACACCCGCCTTGGCGGCCATCGCGACGGCTTCAGCGGTGCTGATCAAGTGACAGGCGGCCAACATGTTGTTGGCGATTTTGGCGACGTTGCCCGCACCGCATTGGCCCACATGCACACGGGTGCCGCTCATGCCCTCCAGTACCGGCAGGGCGCGGGCCAGGTCCGCGTCCTCGGCGCCGATGACCATCGACATGGTGCCGGTCGCGGCCCCTTTCGGCCCGCCGGAGACCGGTGCATCGATAAAGGCCACATCAATAGTGGCCAGCGCCGCCGCGACCTTTCGGCTGGCTTCGGGGGTGGACGTGGTGGTGTCGACCACGATCAAGCCTTCGCGGCCCACCTCGATGATGCCGCCCTTGCCCAGGCAGACCTCTTCGACATGGTGCGCTTTGGGCAGCGACAGAATCAGGATGTCCGATTGGCGGATCAACTGGCTGCGGTCACTGACCGGTGTAACGCCTTTCTCTTTGGCGTGGGCGAGCGCCGCCTCACTCAGGTCAAAGCCGCTCACATCGAAGCCTTTACCCGCAAGTGTGGCGGCCATGCCGCCGCCCATATTGCCCAAGCCAATGACGCCTACTTTCATGGTCATTTAGAAAAACCCCGGTTAAGTGTTCTGAACGAATTCGAGGATCACGTTGCCTGCCGACTGCGGTTCGACGAACACCCGTCCCGGGATTTCACAGTGGGGCATGTCGTTTTGCTCCAGGATCGAGCGCAATGCGGTGAGGCTGGTGGTATGCAGGCGGATGGCAATGGCGTGGGGCCGCTCCTGGGCCACGCGCGGCAACTCGACGCCCGGAAATTCCTGGGCTGCGGTGGCGGCGTCGATGGCACGCAAAACGCCACACCCGGTATCGGCTTCCAGTGCCGTGCCGTTGTACTTCACGGCATCGCCGTAGAGGGCGCGCCAGCGCGGCTCAAGTGCTTTCGGGTCGGCCAGGTAGGTGATGGCGAGAATGCCGTCTGCCCCATTGGGGTGGTGCTGCCAGCCCTTCACCCAAATCAGTTCGGGGCGATGTTGATGGCAGATAAAGTTGGACGCATCGGCCAGCTCGGGGTCGATAAACAGCGCCAGCGACACAACCGCTTCATCGTGGCGACCATCGGGCAGCGTCATGCGGCGGCGAAAATCGATGCGGCCCTGGCTTTCAAGGCCGGCTTGCACCATGCGGGCATGGTCGGCGTCCGCATCTTTGCTGTGCAGGGCCACCAGTGAAACGCCTTCCTCGCCCCGATCAAGGAATTGGCCCAGTTGGCGGCCGAAGCAAAAACCATTCACCGAGTTGGTACCGAACTTGGACGGGTCATCGACGCCAATCAGCTCGATAAAGTTGCTGGGGAACATCATCAGGGAAGTCACGCTGCCCCAAGGGTGATAGCTGACGGGGGAAGGTGTGAACCCCATCCGGCGGTAAAGCTCCAGCGCCTCGGCGTGATTGCGCACGGTGACCAGAGGGTGATCGATACCCTGCGGGGATTGAGCAACGGCTGTCATGGGGTCTCTCCGGGTTAGCCAGTGGTTTTTGTTGAGAGGGTGGCGAGTGAGGCGGGCGCGTTACCGATCACCTTGGCCGGTGTACCTGCAACAACCGTTCCGGCGGCCACGGGTTTGAGCACGACGGCGTTGGCGGCCACGATGGCATTGGCCCCCACTTCGATATTGCCGAGCACGGTTGCGCCCGCGCAAATCAGCGCCCCGCGGCGGATTTTGGGGTGCCGGTCGCCGACCTCGCTGAGCGTGCTGCCCAGCGTGACGCCGTGCCACAGGCTGACCCCGTCTTCGACGACAGCGGTCTGGCCAATCACCAGGCCGATGCCGTGATCGACAAACAGGGCGGTGCCCAGGCGGGCGGCCGGGTGAATATCGATGCTCCAGGTATTGGCGGCCCAGTTTTGCACCAGCACTGCGCTTTGCACGTCACCTTCGGTCCACAGCGCATGGGCAATGCGATACGCCTGCACCGCCTGAATGCCGCGAAATGTCAAAAACGCCGTGAGGTGGTCCGGGCAGGCCGGGTTCACCTCTTCCAGGTGGTTGATATCGGCTGCTGCGGCTTCAGCGATGCAAGGGTGGGCGTTGATGATCGATTGAAACCAGCTTTCCAGCGCCACGTTGCTGGCCTGCGTTTGCATCTGACGGGCAAGGTTGGCGGCGAGGGCATCGCCGAATGTCGAAAAGGCCAGCAGGTGGCTTGTCGCGTAGTCGCGTAGTACCGGATTGCGCTCGGTCAATTGGTGGGCTTGATCACGAAGGCGCTGCCAAAGGGGGCTCATATCCATCTCCTGTTGCGGATGGGCCGAGTATGGACATGGGCCAGAGGCTCCAGCAATAATCTGGAATTCACAACTCTGTTGCTTTTACGGCAACACAGGAGATCTATGAGCCTGGTACACGATCGTCGAATTTTTTATTTTTTTGAGGCGGTCAGGCTGGGCAGCGTGCGTGCGGCGGCGGATTACCTCAACGTCGCCCCCTCTGCCGTCAGCCGGCAGATCGCCCAGTTGGAACTGGAACTGGGCGCGTCTCTGCTTGAGCGGCATCGCCGAGGGGTGAAACCGACTGAGGCCGGGGAGCGAGTGCTGGGGTATTACCGCCAGCGCCAGACGCATCAGGAACTGTTGCTCGATTCACTGCAGGCGCTGAGGGGGCTGCAAAGCGGGTCGGTGGTACTGGCCGTAGGGGAAGGGTTCCTGGACGGGCTGGCGGGTGCACTCAGCCATTTTTCCACGTTGTACCCCGGCATGGACATCCAGGTGAATGTGTGCGGCAGCAACGAAGTCATACGCCAGGTCGTGGAAGACGAAGCCCATATCGGCCTGGTGTTTAACCCGGCCGCCGACCCCAAGATCCGTTCTCACGCCTCGCAACCTCAGCCGGTGTGCGTGATTGTTAACCCTGACCATGTATTGGCGCAGAGCCACAGCCCGATTCCGCTGGCGGGCCTGGACACTTATCGCCTGGCATTGCCGGAAGTGTCATTCGGGATACGGCAAATACTGACCCTCGCCGAGCATCAGTTGGGGGTGATGCTCAACCCGACACTGACCTGCAACAACATCGCCATGCTCAAGCGCTACTCGATGCAAGGCGGGGTTACGCTGTTGCCGACGTTTGTGGTGGATGAAGACGTGCAAGCCGGGCGTTTGTGCACCCTGACGTTGCACAATGAAGTGTTTGCCAGCCCGCGTGTACACCTGATCAGCCGTTTGGGCCGGCAAATGAGCGTGGGGTCGAGCCGTTTGCTGGCGCTGCTGCTCCAGGAAATGTCGGCTTTCAAACCTCGTTGATCGACGAAGGCGCGCGTCGCTTCCTTGTCAGCGAGCGTATTTTGTGGGATAGCCTGACCGGCGAATGAATCGGCGACGGAGCAACACGTGAGCACCAACATTATCACTGCAGAGGGGCACCACGCCCTGAAGAAGGAGCTGGACTACCTCTGGCGGGAGAAACGGCCCGACACCACCCGCAAAGTCACCTGGGCCGCGTCGTTGGGGGATCGAAGCGAGAATGCCGATTACCAGTACAACAAAAAGTTGCTGCGCGAAATTGACCGGCGTGTGCGCTACCTGCGCAAGCGGCTTGAAGACGTGCGGGTGGTGACGTATTCCCCGGAGCAGGAAGGCAAAGTCTATTTCGGTGCCTGGGTCGAAATTGAAAACGAAGCCGGCGAAACCAAGACGCTCAGGGTAGTGGGCTACGACGAGATCTATGGGCGCAATGATTACATCTCGATTGACTCACCCATGGCGCGCGCGTTGTTGAAAAAAGAGAAAGACGACGAGGTGGTGGTGATCACGCCGACGGGAGAGGCTGTGTGGTACATCAATGCGGTGTTTTATCAGCCGCCCGCCGACCCGCCCAAGTAATACGGGCCCTGGCGCGCCCGGCCGGTGGGGTGCCAGGGGGATGGGTGCGGGCGGTCGCATCCTGCATCTGTAGGATAGCGATCCCTTTCGCCAGCGCCGATACTCACCCCCAGGCCCTGAGTCACTCATCGACTGCACGGCCTGAAAAAACCGGTGACGAAAACAATAAGAAAGTCCCACAGAGGAACGCCCATGAGCCGTGATGAACACGTCAGCCTGTTGCAGGCTTTCAGCGCTCTGACCCTGGACCTTCAACGCCTGGCGCAGCATGAGGTGATTGAACACTTCCATCGCCGCGCCCTGACCCGGATCAGTCAACTGATTGCATTCGACAGCGCCTGGTGGGGGCGTGCGGCGATGATTGACGGGGTGCCGGAAGAGCACAGCCCTCACTTCTACAACCTGCCAGCCAGTTACCTGGCGGACTGGCAGTCGATCCGCCATTTGGACGTGACCGTGCAACGGGTGCACCAGACCCCAGGCCAGGCCGTAATTGTCGACATGCGTGACCCCGCCAGTGGCGCGGGGTTGAACTGGCTGGGCGAGCGCTATGGTATTGGCCAGTGGATGTGTGTGGTGATACTCGACCCGAAAACCAACCTGAGCGATCACCTTGCCCTCTACCGCCGGCCTGAAGCCGCCCGGTTCAGCGATCAGGACTGCCAGTTGCTCAGCCACTTGATGCTGCATCTGGTGGCTGCCGTGTCGGCGAATCAGATCCGAACCTTGGTCGCCATGCGCGAAACGCTGACGGGTACTGGCAACCTGGCCTTGGCGGTCTGTGACACGCGTGGGGTGCTGCAATGTGCCGAAGGCGGGTTTATCGAGTTGTTACTCAAAGAGTGGCCGCAGTGGAGCGGCCCCGTCCTGCCTATCGCGCTGGATGAATCCGGCCATGCGGGTAAACAGGTCCATATCGACGCTGTGCCGGTGGGTAACCAGTACCTGTTGGCCGCCCGGGCCCACCGCGCGCTGCCCGGCCTCAGCCCGAGGGAAAACGCCGTCGCTCAAGGGTTTGGCGAAGGCAAGACCTACAAGGAAATCGCCCGCGACCTGGGCCTGTCGCCCAATACGGTGCGGCATCACATTCGTGGCATTTACAGCAAGCTCGGGGTCAAGGACAAGGCCCGCATTGCACACCTGTTACACGCCCCGCCCGACTGACGGTTTTTCTTCTTTCACCGAGTGCCCGGTGCTGTCGTTCTGACGGTCACGGGAGCCTGTTGCCCCTGTTTTATGTTGCATGCCGGTGGTGAGGCCGTACGCAGAGCCCTTCACGAACGCCGCCCCAGTGCCCCGATCTGTTGTTGTCCTGCTGAACTGGAGAGTCTGATGAAACGAAATACTGGGTTTTTCTCTGATGAATTGAGCTTTTGGCACACCCAAAGTGCTCATGTCTTGTGCGTTCCCACAGGTGGCTGGGTGCAGCCGTCTTCAAGCACCGGGCATGCCGAATCGCCCGAAACCAAGCGACGCCTCAAAAGCCTGCTGGAAGTTTCGGGCTTGAGTCGCCACCTGCTTCAATACAGCGCCACCCCGGCTAGCCAAGAGGATTTGCTACGGGTGCACACCGCCGAATACCTGCAGCGCTTTAAGGCCATGAGTGACGCCGGTGGCGGCTACCTTGGGCCTGAGGCACCGATTGGGCCGGGCAGTTATGAGATCGCGTGTCTTTCCGCCGGGCTGGCCATGGCTGCCGTGGACGCGGTACTGAGTGGCGAAACAGACAACGCCTATGCGCTGTCACGGCCACCGGGGCATCACAGCCTGGCAGATGGAGCCATGGGGGTATGCTTTCTGGCCAATATCGCCATCGCCATTGAAGCTGCCAAAGTACGCCATGGCCTGGGCAAAGTAGCCGTGGTTGATTGGGACGTGCACCACGGCAATGGCACCCAGTCGATTTTTGAACGCCGCGGGGATGTGCTGACAATTTCCGTGCACCAGGATGGCTGCTTTCCGCACGGTTACAGCGGCGAAGAGGATCGCGGTTACGGTGAGGGTTTGGGGGCGAACATTAACATTCCGTTGCCACCGGGCAGCGGTCACGAGGCTTACCTACATGCGATGGAGCGTATCGTACTGCCGGCGCTGGAACGCTTTGAACCCGATTTGATCATCGTCGCGTGCGGCTACGACGCGAGTGCCGTCGACCCGATGGCGCGCATGCTGTTGCACAGTGAATCGTTCCGCCTGATGACCCGCGCTCTGCGCCAGGCCGCCGAACGGCTGTGTCAGGGCCGCTTGGTGCTGGTGCATGAAGGCGGTTACAGCGAAGTCTATGTACCGTTTTGCGGGCTGGCGACGATTGAAGAACTGGTGGGTGTTCGCACAGAGGTGGATGACCCGATGCTGGAAGCGATCCAGTTACAGCAACCCAAGGAGGCGTTTCTGGGGTTTCAGCGCCAATTGATCGAGCGCATGGCGCAGGATTATCTGGCCTGATCCTTCGATGTCGTGAGCCGTATAGCCGGGGTCTGAACACGTTGCGGACACCTGGCTATCGAGTTGTTTTGTTCAACAGCGGTCTGCTCTGGCGGGCCGGGCCGCTTTGGTGCCCAGCGTTAAATGCGGCTGTTACCCGTGCACGGTGCCGTGCCTGGGAACGATCGTAACGTTAATCACAACGCCACTTAAACATTACGCCCGAGTCGGTGGGTGAGGCTTAAACCGTGTTCCATTTCGGCCGGTTGATTGCATTATTTAAATGCCGATATCCCATTATTCCTTATTCAATATCCGAAAAATTCGTTCGTGATAGTTGGCCTTCAACGGCATAACCCTTGCTTGAAATGGAGTATCGCGCCGGGTAGAGCGTGAACCCCATAGCCGTAGGTGCTCTCAATGCAATCCCATAGCCATGCCGCTAATAATATTCGTGTAGAAAGGTGCGACTTCTCGGGGGCGCAGGCCTGGATGGAGCATGTTTGCGGGCCGCATTCTCTGCGAGCCACCCATCCGCAGAATATTCAGTTTCGGCATAGCGCCAAGGTGTTTAACAGTTTTTCAACGACGCTCGGTTTTATTGAGTATGGGACCGACGTAACGGTTGATATAAAAGACTCGGCGTTTCTGACGAGTTATTGTCTCAGTTTGCCGTTTTCAGGGGGCCAAGCCCTGTCCAAGAATGGCAGCCTATTTGTCTCCGATGCCGATCACGGGCTTGTGGTTTCGCCCCATGAAACCCAGGAATTGTGGATGGCGGGGGACTGTAGAAAGTTATCTGTCATCATTCCCCGACTGTCCATGCGCCAAACCCTGGAGGACATGTTGCACCGCACGGCGGATATACCGTTAAAGTTTGAGCCGACGGTGGATGCGCTTAACGGAGCGACGGCTTCATGGTGGCGGTTGGTGAGGCAATTTGCCGAAGAGTTGGAGCGCGGCAGTGGTGTGTTTGAACATTCGCTGTTTTCACGGGACATTGAAACAGCCCTGATCAAGGGGCTGATACTCTCTCAGCCCAACAACTACAGCGCCTTGATCAGCGAACACTTGCAGGGGCAGTTGCCGCACTACTTGATTAAAGCCCGACAGTTTATTCATGAACGCGCGCGCGAAGACATCGGCCTGGAAGATATTGAAAAAGCGTCGGGCGTGTCACGCTTCAAAGTGTTTGATGGTTTCAAGCGGCACTTCGGCATGCCCCCAATGGCTTATCTGAAAAAATACCGATTAACAGCGGTGCGCCGGGAAATATTAGAGGGCGGTGCGGTAAGAAGCCTGTCAACGTTGGCGATGGGGTGGGGGTTCAAGCACTTGGGGCGCTTTGCGATTGAATACCGCAAACTCTTTAATGAACCTCCCAGTGCAACATTGCAGCGTGGCGAACTTCGGCACAAGAGGCCACTTTAAGATGAACCGAGTGATTGATCGTCTTAACGATATGCCGGGTATGGATTTGTCCGGTATTTTACAGTGCCCGGTGTTTACCAGCAGCTCGGCATGCGAATCGCGGAATCGGCTTACCCAAGAGCTGGTTGAACACGAAATTGAGTGGGGGCAGGGTCGAGTCAATACCGCGCTGTATCGAGCGCAAGTAGGGCGGTGCGAAGTGATGGCGCTGCGTTACGGTGCGCAGGTTGAAATCCGGCCACAGCCTTTTGAACACTTTGTCCTGATTCAAATGCCGATACGGGGCAGGGCAGAACTCAGGTCTACAAGCGCAACGTATGCCGTGAAGCCGGGTGAAGCGGCCATATTTTCGCCGGGCGAGCAGGCGTCGTTATTGTGGAGCGAAGACTGCGAGCAATTGATGGTCAAGGTTCCGCTAAGCCTCGTCAGTTGGGGTTTTTCCCAGTTTCAGCCGGTGAGCGCGGGCCGTCATGAGTTGCCCGAAGTGCAAACCCTGCAGGAGCATACTGCTTCGCGGTTGCTCAGGTTGGTGGCGGAGTTGCTGGACTGTATGAGAACAAACGAGACCGCGAGTTCAAGATGGACGCGGCAAGTGGAAGAAAGCCTGACGTTGTTCATACTCGATAATTATTTTAATGCGCAGGCACCAGGCAGTGCTGCGTTGGCCCCCCCTTCAAACAGTGCCAGCAAACGCGTCGAAACGTTTTTCAAATCCCGTATCGGGCAAGAAACGACACTCTTGGACCTTGCCACAACAATGGGTGTCAGCGTGCGCAGTTTGCATTCCATTTGCCAGCGCGAATATGGTCAGAGCCCTATGGAACTGCTGCGTAGCTTTCGGCTGGAGGCGGTCAGGGAGCGGTTATTGGCGTCAGACCCATCCAGTGTCACGCAAGTGGCTTTGGAGTATGGGTTCAGCCATGTGGGCCGTTTTGCGCAGTATTACCGGGAGCGTTTTGGCGAGTTGCCGCACACTACCGCCAGAGGGTAAAGGTGCCAGGCCTTTCAGGGTTCTGCCGCTCAGCAGGAGCACAATCAAAAAAGCCGCCTTATTCAGGCGGCAAAAGGAGCGGCCTACAGGGTATTCATTAAAGGGGGAAGAAGCGCTCACCCAACTGCAGAGTCACCCATTTAAGTTCGGTCATATCGTGCAGGGAATAACGGCCATTCTCTTTGCCGTGGCCACTGTCTTTAAAACCGCCGAACGGGGCGTTTGGGTCGTCGTCGAACGAGTTGTCATTGATATGCACTGAACCCGCGTGCACATTGAGCGCAAAATCGAATGCTTTTTGCAGGTCATTGGTGACGATGCCGGAAGACAAGCCATAAGACGTGTCGTTAGCCAGTTCGACCGCATGTTCATAGTTATTGGCCTTGAGAATGGACACCAGCGGCCCGAAGGTTTCATCGCCATAAACGTCCATGTCCGGGGTTACATGGGTCAGCACAGAGGGCGCAAACACATTGCCTTCATGGGTTCCACCGGCGAGGAGTACAGCGCCCTTGGCGAGCGCGTCATCAATATGCTGGCGAACAAACTCACATTGAGCGTGACTGATCAGCGGCCCCACGATAGTGTCCGGATGAGAAGGGTCGCCGGCCTTTATCGTGCGTACTTTGTCGACAAAGCGTTTGCAGAACTCATCGTAGATGTCCGCTTCCACGATGATGCGCGAGTTGGCCATACACACCTGGCCCTGATTGAAATAAATGCCGAATGCCGCAGCCCGGACGGCGTAGTCCAGGTCGGCGTCTTTTAAAATGACGATGGGGCTCTTGCCACCCAACTCCAGAACGATTTTTTTCTGAAACTTCCCGGCCAGCGCTGACAAGTAGTTGCCAACTTTGGCCGAGCCGGTAAACGTCACCATCTTGACGCGTTTATCCGAGAAGAATGTATCGCCCAATGCTTCGTTGGTGGTGGGCAATACGCTAAGCACACCGGGCGGCAATCCGGCCTGTTCCAAAATCTCGGCAAAGAGCAAACCAATTAACGGTGTTTGTGGCGCGGGCTTCAAAATAAACGCATTGCCGGCAGCAAGGGCGGGTGCCAGTTTTTTCCCGTTGAGCAGAAAAGGCGCGTTGAACGGGCCAACCCCTGCAATCACTCCCAGGGGTTGTCTGATCGACATTGAGATCCGCCCGGGGGCATCAGCCGGCATGGTTTCCCCACGGACATCGCGGGCTTGGCCAGCGGCGATGCGGAAGGTGCTGATCATGTAATCGCACTCAAACATCGCTTTGCCAAGGACGTTGCCACCTTCCTCGATCAGGACTTTTACAATGTCCGCTCTGCGCAACTCGATAATATCGGCCGCTTTGCAAAGAATGGCTTCGCGCTCTTTTGCAAGTGTTTTGCCCCAGGTTTTTTGTGCTTCTACTGCGCTGGCAATTGCACGGTCAATATCCTCTGCAGTGGCCAGGTTTACGCGCGCAATAACAGTTTTATTATAGGGGTTGATGACATCCTGTTGAGGCTGATCGGCTCGTTGCCACGGCTTGCCCTCAATGTAAGGATAAAAGTGAGGAATAGAGGTATTCATTGTAGTTGTCATTCTAATCACCTGGTTAAATGCACATCGAGTGTGGTGGTATTAAACAGTCTCGCTGGGCTTGCAATTGTCCATCCATGTTTGGAGTTTGAACGGTGCGGGTGCAGTAAAACTAAAGCGACAAACAGTCCCTGTTTATTCCCGGTCAACGGGTCCGTGAAGCAATGTCTAACGTCATACTTGACCCGCGCGTTGCAACGGGCATTGCACACAGTCGCCTGAAGAGGTGACAGTGGGTATAAGCCGCCTGCTATTGGCGCAAGCCTTCAATCTTCAGCTGTGTTCGTATGCTGGTACTGTTGAAACCAGGTGCGGGGTGATTCGCCCTGGTCCGGCCCCAGAATTGAAAAGCCGCCATCGACCGGTACGTCTACGCCGGTCATCCAGGACGCATCGTCCGAGCATAGAAAGCTGATCACTTGTGCAACTTCCTGGCCGCGACCGATTCGCCCCAACGGGTGCAGTGGCGCGCCGACTTTATCCGCCACATCGATATCATCAGCGCACATCTGTGCAACGGCGGGGGACCATGTCCAGGCGGGTGACACGCAAAGCACGCGAACACCGGCAGGAGCCAGGGCAACAGCAAAACTCTTGGTTATCTGGATCAATGCCGCCTTGGACGCCGGGTAAAGGGCCCTGCCGACCGCTCCAAACTTGCCTCCGGTGCTGCCCATATTGATCACGACAGCGCCGCGGGATAAGTGGGGCAGCACTTTTTGAGTGAACATGGCGGCGGACACCAAATTAACGTCCAACGTCTGGTGCCATTGTTCGCGCGTTGAGTGAATGCCGTGGTCCACGTATATGCAGGCGTTATTCACCAGAATATCAATGCGCCCGAAACGAGCGATGGCAAATTCAATGCAATGCTCAATATCGTCATCGAGCTCAACATTGCATGCGCAAAAGGCGCTGGACGGGCCCAGTGTGTCTTCCAGCGCACAACCGGCATCGCGGTTGCGGCCGACAAGCACAACATTGGCTCCCACACTTAACAGGTGCCTGGCAATGTCTACTCCCAGGCCCTGGGTGCTGCCGGTAACAATCGCCACCTTACCGTTCAGGTTCATGTAAAGGCCCTCATCACGTCAGACACACGGGTGATGTCTGCGATTAACGTCATGTTATTGAGCGAGGCTTCATGGGTGAGCGTACTTGCCGAGGCACAAGCGTCGGCCACTACGCTGACTTCATAGCCGCAATCAACGGCATGCCTGACAGTACTTTCAACCACGGAATGAGTGGCAACACCGGCCACGATCAATACAGGGTTGTTGATCGAGGCAATCAGTTCTTCCAGGCGGGTACCGTAGAACGCATTAATCCGGTTGTGCGTAATCACCTGTTCCAGGGCAGAGTCCTGCGGCTTTAGTGCGTCTAAAAACTCCGCGCCCCATGACCCCTCCAGCACGGCACCCACCTTTGCCACGTTCTTGAAAATGGGGGCGTTCTGTATCAAGTCACCGTAGTCGGCGCTGTACGCCACCCGCACGTGGAAGATGGGCCAACCCTGGTCACGGGCCCCGCTTAACAGGAGTGACGCGGCGCTGACCAGGTGTTGTCTTGCCGCAGGATCATCACCCAAGCCGACTTTAATTTTGCCGTGCTCATGCAAAACATCATTTTGATAGTGCAGGGCGATCACAACCGGCGTCTTCATCACACAAAAACCTCAAGGTTTTCGAATACATCATCGCAGTTGACCAGTTGCACTTTCTTTAACTGTATTTTCCAGCCACCGTTTTCTTGCGCGGCCAGCTTGTAGGTGTAACGGCCCGCCAGTTGGCGCTGTTTAAGGCGCCACTCGGTGACTTGGAATACAGCGCTGACGACGACATTGCCATGGTCATCCGTGCCTTCTACGGCAATGTTGCCCACCAGGTGCGCCGTTTGGGTTTGCGGTTGTTGCGACCAGTTACGGGCGTTCTCGACGCGACGAATGCGTACCGCGCGAAGCATGCGGTCTTCCCAGAAAAGGGAAATATGATCGAACGGATTGTCCTGGTCGTGTTTCTGAGGTGCCCAGTACATGCCGGTGTCGGTAAACAACTTGTCCCATTGCCAAAACTTGCGTTGATCCAGAAGTTTTGCTTCTTCGAAGATAAACGCCTCAATACTGCGCAAGGTTTCTACAGGCGTGGTGACGGCATTGAGTGCAGTGGTGTTAATGTCGAACGTTGCATCAGGCAGCATGGGTGCTCTCCTTGGCAATAAGGGTGGTCGTCATATACCGCTTCCACGCGGCAAACTGGTTGCGCATGGGCAGTTCGCTCGTGCCATTGGTAGAAATGGCACCGTCTTCCAGGGTGATATCCTGGCCGGCATAGCGGTGCATGCTGATCCACTCTCCGCCACGGGTCATGTTGCCTTCCTGGCAGCGGGCATAGACTTCAACGTCATCTGGCATGACGTTGGAAGAAGGCGAGTTAATAACGTTGGCGTAAGTCAGCGCACGATCAAACACTGAGCTGGGCGCGCCTTTACAGCGGAAGGTTTGAATCTCGACCATGGTGCGGTCCACAGCCAGTGGGCGGATCACGCGAAACTGCATAAAGACCGTGTGGGGAGAACCGCTGCCGTAAATCACCGTGTTGTGGCGGTTCATGCCCAGAATTTCACGGCTGCGTTCTTCGCCATACGCTTTGCTCAAACACTCAAAGTGTTCGCGCGACACAATATCGCGGTCTGCGGCAGCCGGGTCAAAGATGGCTTCCATATAACCGTGGCCGTTGTTGTAGGCGCGCAGTTCCAGTTTTTCCCAGAAATCATACGGCTCGCCGTTGCCATCCATGATCAACAACTCAAATGGCATTTCGCCAATGGCTTCGGCTTCGCCCCGGGCAGCGTCTACGGAAGATTCATGGGTAATACGAGCGTGCATGGTGTCATGCAGGTTTTCATAGAACACTTTCCAGTTCGAACGCTGTTGCACACGGAAAATGCCACCGGCGACTTCAACTTCGCCAACCGGGGAACGGTCGCACAGGTTGTCGATAGAGGTGATCACGCCCCCGAGAAAGGATTTCAGGTCTTCGCCGTAGGCCGCCTGGCTCGCAAAAACAAAACCGCGGTAACTGTCGACACGGGCGACACTGACCATGGAAAAGTCGGCATGTTTCGGGTCGTAGCAGGTACCTTCGAAACCGCTCTTTAAAGGGGCCGACAGATGTTGCCCATCCAGTTTGAACGTCCATGCGTGGTACGGGCAGCGGAAGAACTTACCGACGTTGCCATCGCCATCGGCCACCAGTTTGGCCCCTTTGTGGGGGCAGCGGTTGTAGAGCACGTTCACCGTACCATCGGCTGCGCGAACCATGACGACATCCTGTTCGCCAAGGCGCGTGGTGTGGTAATCCCCCGCGTGTTTCACCTGGCTTTCATGGCCTACATAGATCCATGCATGGCCGTAAATCCGTTCCATTTCCAATTTGAAGAGAACCGGATCGGTATAGACGCTCTTATGGACGCTGTCTTCTCGAATTAAAGCGGCGATGTGTTCATTCGTTGGAATCATGACGTTTACTCTTTTTATTAGATGTTCAGGACCAATCGGTTGCTGGTGGCGCGTGACACACAGGTGCAAAAACTTCCGGCAGAACGCTCCCGCTCGGACAGGCAAATATCACGGTGATCGGCTTCGCCCTCTTGAATCTGCGCCACACACACGCCGCAATCGCCTCTTCGGCAATCAAACAGGGGGTCCAGCCCGGCTTCGATCATTGCGTCCAGCACGGTTTTGTCTGCGGCTACGGTTAATGCAATGCCAGTACCGCTGAGGAAAACTTCAAAAGCCCGGTCGCCTGTTTTTTCCAGGGCACCCGCGAAAGTCTCATAGTGCAAATGGTCTTCTGGCCAGCCCAACTCGCGGGCGGTGGCCAAGACACTGCTGACCATTTTATTGGGGCCGCATATATATAAATGATGACCAGCACTGGGGTTGGCCAAGGCCTGCGAGGCGGGAAAACGCTTGCTTCTATCGCCCTGGGTAATCCAGAGTTTTTTATGGGTCAGTTGTTCAACCTCTGGCAGGTAGGCCATGGCTTCCTGGCTGCGGCCTGCATAGTGCAATGTATAGGGTTTTAATTGAGCATCGAGGTGCCGCGCCATACTTAAAATGGGCGTAATACCAATGCCACCCGCAATTAACGTTACATGGCGAGCGTGTTCATCCAGGGCAAATAAATTCTCCGGATGTTTAACCTGGACATGTTCGCCTTCGGTTAACGAGTGGAGCCATCGGGAGCCCCCCGTACTTTCATCTTCAAGTTGGACGGCTATTTCGTAGACGTCCTCGCCACCGCTATTAACCAGCGAATAAGCGCGGTGTTGTATGCGATCACCCGCAATAGTGATTTCGATATGGGCACCCGGCGAAAAAGCCGGAAGCGGACTGTGGTCGGGGGAAACCAACAAGAGCTTGCGGATTCGTGGGGTGAGGCATTCTATTTGCCGCACCATGAGAGACAGGCTGGACATACTTCATTTCTCCGAAGGCAGGTGCCCAATCTACGAGCCTGACGACTTCAAAAAAAGCCGGAAATGGAAAAGGCACTATCCAGATCTGGCATTTTATTTGGGCCAACTGGCGCTCGATATCTTTCGTTTAATCCAGGGTCTGGCGATAAATAGAGGTCACCACAGCTTTTGTTGTTTCGATATAACCGTCTACATCCGCGTCCGTCATGGGCAGCGTTAATCCAACCTGACCGCGATGTACCGGAAAGTAACCGCGAGTTGCCATTTCCAGCGCATAAATACTCATGCTGTTATCGTCTATCTTGTGCCAATAGTCGCGATGGGTGGTGATGGCCTCTCCCAGTTGCCGGGTAAAAGCGAACGCAAACACCGAGAATGCCCCGAATATAATAAAGGGATAATGATGTTCCGCTGCCCAACGGTTCAGTTCGTTTCTAATCTTCGCGAACATTTCATTGAGCCGTTGGTAGGCTTTTTGATCCATGGCGTTGAGGCATGCAATGCCTGCTGCGCAGGCCAATGGGTGACCATGGTGGGTGCCGGAAATCATGACGTGGTTGTCTTCCAGTACCCGGAACACTTTCCGGCTGCCGCCCACGGCCCCAATGGGAAGACCGCCACCAATCATTTTACCCAGCACGGTGAGGTCGGGCTTGATCTGATACTCGCCTTGAAGCCCATGGTATGCGGCGCGCAATGTGACGGTTTCGTCGACGATCAGCAAGATGCCAAGCTCTTCAGTCAACGCCCTGATTTTTTTCACGAATGTTTTGTCGAGTACGACAATGCCCCCAGCACACGCTTGTAGTTCCATCATTACGCAGGCGATGTCCTGCGCATGAGCGCGCAGAATCTTCTCGCAGGCTTCGTAATCGTTTTGCACCAGAATAATGACATTATCGGTTTTATAGCGTGGAATGCCGTCGGAGTCTGGAAGCGCCCTGGGGTTAAAATCCGGGCCGGGAAAGTGCTCGGGATTGGGGTGTGCCGACACGGCGAGTTCATCTGTAAACCCGTGGTACCCGCCTTCAAATTTGGCAATTTTATGACGCCCGGTGTATCCCCGTGCAATGCGAACGGCACTCAGGCAGGCCTCGCTGGCGGAACACGAGAACTTGACCTGTTCGATGGATTCAATTCTGTCGCAGATCAGTTTGGCGAGTTCAAGTTCGTGGTCGGTCGGGTTACCGAAAGAGAAACCATTCGGTAGCATATCCGTAATGGCTTGAATAATCGCCGGGTGGTTATGGCCCAGTACGTTCGTGGAGAAATTGTTATTAAGGTCGAGGAGTTTTTTTCCTTCAATGGTATAGATGTATTGCGCGTCACCTTTTTCGACAAAGATGGCGTGTGGACCAAAACCAAAGGTGCGCCTGCTGAACCCCCCTGGAATAAGATGCTTTCCTTTATGCGTTTCAGTCTTGGACAGACTAAAGGTGTCCGAGAAGTTTTTAACGGATTGCTGATAATCAAGTTTCATGGTTATTCCCGTATAAAAGTCTGGCAGGCGAATACGCTCGCGGGTAGCCCCGGGCACCTCTAACGCTGCCCGTCTCGCGTTCCAGTGTGGTTGTTGAACTCATGAGTCATGAGTGTGATAGCGGGTGTTTTAGGCATGTCCTATAGACACTGTTGTGCCTGGCGGCTCAGGTCGAAGTGGGCAGTTCATTGGCTTGGAAGTTTGCTGATTTGCGTCGGCCATTGATGATGCCCACCCCGGCTGCAATCGGAACGAGCCAAGGTAATAAACTGGCCAGTTCCGAGTGGGAGCCTGTTAACGCCTGAAAGTTACTCAGGGCTAACACGATGACAACGATAAGCCCCGCGCCCCCGAGTAGCGGGGCCGCAAAACCTTGCCAGAAAAAGCCTTTCCCTGTTTTTTTGAAGTACGCGATGACGGCAACGGCCCCCATGGCTTGCAAGACCAGAATGGCCAATGTGCCGACTGCAACCATCCACATGTAGAGATTGCCAATGGGATCCGCGCCGGTAAACATGAACGCCAAGAGTATGGCCAGTGTGATGGCGCTGAGTGCCAAACTGGCTCTATGCGGGCTGCTGTATTTTTTATGCACACGGCTTAACGAACTGAACAGAAACCTGGAGCGGGCGAGAGAAAAGAGGTACCGGCACAAAGCGTTATGGAACGACAGAAGTACTGCAAACAGGCTCGTAACGGCAAGTAATTGCATGAGTTGGGTCGACCAGAGGCCAACATAGCGGGTATTCATGTTGAACACGAAGTTCACCAGGTCATCTGTAGCCGCGGCTTGTATGTCACTGCCTGAGTAAGCAATGCCCAAACACCAGGTGGTCAGCGTATAAAATACGCCAATCAGGGCAATGGCAATGTAGGTGGCCCTGGGAATGGTCGTATGCGGGTTTTTGGCTTCTTCACCGTAAAGAGTGGTTGATTCAAACCCGACGAAACAGGCGAAGGCAAACATTAATGCTACGCCGAGGCCGGGTGCGCTGAAATCGACTGGAATGAAGTTGGACACATTCATCGCTGCAAGGTCTGACTGAACCAGGACCGCTGCATCGAACACAACAAGAATCAACACCTCGAATATCATTAAGACACCGAGTATCTTCGCTGAAATGTTGACATCCAGATAACCAAACAGGCCGACTAGCGCAATGGCCATTACGGCGCTTAACTGCCAACTGATGGTCAAGCCGGTAAAATTTTTAACAAGTTCCGAGTTGAATGCGGAGAAGGCACCATAAATGCCGGCCAGCATGCAAATGTAGGCGAGTATGGCAACACCTGACGCGGCATGCCCGACGCTGCGCCCGATACCCACTTTAACCAGCTCGGCAAACCCGCCTGCACTCACCACATATCGGCTCATCGCGGCAAAGCCGATGGCGAACAGCATCAAAATAACGGAAGCACACAAATATAAGGCGGGTGCGCTGCTGCCGCCGATAGCGAATACCGCTGGCGATCCGCCCAGCGTTGCGCCCAGTGGAGCGGCTGCCGCGACGACAAAAAATACAATATCGGACACGCCCAGTGAGTTTGTTTTTAAATTGTTTTTCTGATCACGATCTTGCATAAGGTACTCCAGACGGCATATCACAGTACGTTGCTGCCACGTCGGCGAGCACGTTTAACTACGGATAAATTCGCATTGGACAATGCGTGTATTTACTTGGCAGCTTGCGATGTTTGCATTGGCGAGGTTTTTATTTCTTATTTTTTTTTGGCTCAATTCAAACTGGAGAAAACCTGGTGTTTAATCATCGGCTTTCACCACAACGGCGACGGCCTGCAGTGGTTGGATAGCCGGTAAGTTGGAATGTGTTCACGGTTCGCTCCCTGTTATTTTTATTAAAGCGATTGGGTACGGACTCTAACGGTTTTTAGGGGTGTCGGGTGTCAACGCCCCAACGAATTTCAACCTTATGAACGCTCAGTGTTTATGCGTCCGTTGAGCGATGATGTGACCATTCGGGGGGAGATTCAATGCGCTAAAACTGATTGATTAATCACGCTTTGAGATGGGTCAGCGCAGGAGCGGATTCTGACGCCAACGCTCAGTTGACCGTTGCACGCCAACAGCGAGCCGCCGAGCACAGGCTGCATTAAGAGGGCCGATCAGTGCCCGCTAATGGTGTCATGGGCTGGCGGCTAGTCTGAAAAATTGATCTTGAAGGTCTGCGATGCGCAATACCGCAATGCGCGGATGCCGGGGCTGCGGTTGCCTTGCAGTGTCGCCAGTGACAGGGTGCTTAACGACGCGTCCTCCAAAGCTATGTAGCGAATTCCGGGGTGGTTGTAGGCCTTTGTCAGCGACGATGGGAAGGTGTCAAAAGCCCCGGCATAAGCAACGGCTGATATGACTTCAGGTATGGTCCTGACCCTCGCTGCAATTTTACTGGGCTGGTTTCTGACATCCGCCAGGCTCCAGTATGAAATCAAGTCAGAAGGCGCACCTTCGTCTGGAATGGCGAAGGGTTTATCGAGCAGGTCAGCGACGCTTAAAACGTTAAGCGAGGCCAGTTCGTGCGTTGCGGGAACAACGGCGACCCGCTGCTCCTTGAAGAGCTCAACGTACTCGAGCCGCACATCGTGGGTCGGAATTCGCATCAAGACAACATCCACGGCCCCGCCCACCAGAGACTGCACCTGGTTGGTCATCTGCAGTTCTACGAATACCAAGCGAATGTCAGGGTTCAAGCGTTGAAAAAGCGCAAACATGGGATGGGTATATTCCGCGGCCTGATCTCCGAACATGCCAATTTTCAATACCGAGCGTTTGTTATCGGCCAGGGCTTTGCACTCAACGATAGAGTTATGCATGTCGGCCAGAATCAAGCGTGCTTTCTTAATGAAGATCTCGCCTGCTTCCGTCAGCGCCACTTTGCGATTCGCCCGTACGAAGAGGCGAAAGCCCAGTTCACTTTCCAGTTTGGCGATCTGTGCACTCAAGCCTGACTGCGCCATATTTTCAATTTCTGCAGCCTTCCCGAAATGAAGGGTTTCACCCAGCCTCACGGCCAGCAGTAGTTTCTTGGTATCCATGTCGTCGGGCCACGTAGAGGAGGTTGATGGTTATCAAGCAAGAAACGCACCTTGTGGCTTAGCACGTTGCTCAGGTAATCGGTGGCACCGGGAAAGAGGCTCAGCATGCGTATGGATACCCCCGCAAAGTCATGCGCCAAGCGGTGACCGGTTTACCTTGCGCGGATCCATCTGATAAGGGGTGTATTGGTTAAATGTTACCGACGGAACTGAGTGCGGGAAAGTTTGTAACAACTACGGGTTTTAAAAAAGCGATGCACCGATGAGGTGCACAGCTTAATAGGGTGCGCGGGCGAGTTCGGTATCAGTTCGTAAACGAGTGGATATTTTCATTGGGCAATTTTCAGGATGATATTGGCTAATAAAGTGGATAGACACAGAGGGGCGGGTTATATCCAATAGCACGGTGGCTGTTCTTGTCATCTGTCAGTGCGCGCTACGTGTGTGAGCAGGCCGTGGTGTTTGATACTTGGCTGTAGAAGTTTCAGAAAAAAATAATATAAGAGGTCTGCGCTCAGGGGTGAATGCCGCAGGTATTAACTGAATAAAGCCTGGTCAGCTTTGTCGTGTTTCGGAAGTTGTTTTAAACGAACGTTCTGCCTCTAATAATAATTGGAAGTGCATCCATGCGCCCATACTCCATGCTTTGCTTATACACACTTGCTGCGCTTGCCAGCACCGGCTCTCAGGTAGGTGCTTACGAGTTGTATTCTCGGGACGACACCCACCTTAGTGCCAATCTGGAAGCCGCATTCGGCGCTTTTCACAGCCAGCAACGTTACGCGCCCTCTGGCCGATTGGCGCAGGGATCGGCTTCCTGGCGTGAGGGCTACATTAAATATGGCCTGAGCGGCGATCAGGGCATCGGGGAAACAGGGGCGGCATATGGTGCGTTTGCCTTGCTCAGTTCCGGCACGTGGGGAGAGGGGGACGCAGCGGGTTTCAGCGACGGTTCTGAACGCACCACCCAGATCGAAGACGCCTACTTGGGGTGGCGTTCCGGTGCCCGGTTTGAGGCCCTTGGGGAAAACGGCGTTGACCTTTCTTTTGGCCGACAAAATATTGTGGTGGGCGACGGTTTCTTGATTCAGGGGGATGGTCTCAACTTGGGTCGAGGCACTAACGACGGTCAACTGAACCGCGGAGGGGCCTACTACCTGGCTGCACGCAAGGCGTTCGACAAAACGGCGGTGCTACGCATTGGCGGTCAAGAAGGTTGGCGTGGTGACTTGATGTGGCTCAAATCCGATAATCGGGCGCAGGCCGATACGCAGATGAACGTCGGTACGCTCGAACACGTGGCACAAGCCGGCACCGTCGGCCTGACCTATATTCACATTACCGATATCAGCAAGCAGTATGCCTCGCCGCTTCAACTTGAACGGGACGGAATGAAGACGTACAGCGTGCGCGCATCGGGCAATGCGGGCGTACATAACCTGTTCCTGTCGGGTGAGTACGCCAGCCAGCATAAACCCGACGCCTCAAATGAAAACGCGTGGTACATGGAGGCCGGCTGGACGTTCGCTAACACGCGGTGGGCACCGGGGGTCAGCTACCGTTACAGCCGATTTTCGCAAGGGTATGACACGCTGTTCTATGGTTTGAGCCGTGGTTACGGGACGTGGTTCCAGGGCGAAGTGGCGGGTAACTATGCTGGCCCTTTCAATAGCAATTCGCGCATCCAGAACGTGACGCTCAAAGCCTCTCCCCTGGAGAACCTGACGGTAGGCGCGTTGTATTTCCATTACGACACCCTTGACCGCCGCCTGGGCAATACCGATGGCCAGGAAGTCGACTTATATGCCGAGTGGCACGTTAATGAGAACCTGACGGTGATGCCGTTGGTGGGTTTCTACCGGCCCAGCAAAAGCGCAGAGCAGGGGGGGCTGCAGTTGGGCAACAACGAAACAAACGTGTACGCCCAGCTAGTGTTTGCGATGGGGTTCTGATTGCAACCCAGGGGGTTAGACGCTGGCCTGAGGCATTCAGTCGCGTGGCGAGTCCATTCGCCACGCGACTGAGAGGAAGCCGCGCAGGGGCGATATCAGCCTTCGCGCAACACCGTCAGGGGGCTGGCGTTCAAGGCGCGGCGTGTGCCAAACACACCGGCCCCTCCCACCATCAGGGCTCCCGCCACCGGCAGCAGCAACAGCCACGGGTGTGGTTGCCAGGGCAGGTCGAAGGCATAGCGATAGAGCACCAGGCTCACCAGTTCGGTGCCCAGCGCTGCAAGCAGGCCGCTGGTTGCGCCCAGCAGGCCGAACTCGATGCGCCGTACCTTGATCAGCAATTGCCGTTCGGCCCCCAGTGCGCGCAGCAGCGCACCTTGGCGAATGCGTTCGTCCAGGGTGGACTGCAAGCCGGAAAACAGCACGGCCATGCCGGCGGCCAATACAAACAACAAGACGTATTCAACCGCGATCGTCACTTGCGCCAGAATGCTGCGCAACTGCCCTAACAAGGCTTCAATGGGCAAAAGGGTGACCGCTGGGAAACTGCGGGACAGCTCGATGATTTCCTTGTCATGCCCCGGTGCCAGGTAAAAGCTGGTGAGATAGGTGGCAGGCAAGTCCTGCAGGGTGCCCGGCTGGAAGATCATAAAGAAGTTCGGTTGGAAGTTGTCCCAATTGATGCTGCGCAAACTGGTGACCCGGGCTTCACGGTTGACGCCGGCCACGGTAAATACCAGGTGATCGCCCAGTTTCAGTTTCAGGCTTTCGGCCACCTTGGCCTCGACCGACACGCCGGGTATGCCCTCGGCGGGCTGCTGCGTCCACCAAGTGCCCGCGGTTACTTCGTTGCCCGCAGGCAGGTCGGCGGCCCAGGTCAGGCTCAGATCGCGCTGGATGGCTCTGTCGCCGCTGGAGTCCTTGCTGACGATGTCTTGCACCGCTTCGCCATTGATACTGATCAAGCGCCCGGGTACCACCGGGTAGAGCGGTGCCGCCTGGGCCTGAAGTTCATGCAGGCGCGTGCCGAAGGTGTCTTTGTCGGCGGGCAGGATGTTCAGCGCGAAGTAGTTGGGCGCGTCTTTGGGCAACTGGTTTTGCCAAGTGTCCAGCAGTTCACCGCGCAACAGGGCAATCAAGGCCATGGAGAGCAGGATAAGGCCGAATGCCAGGGCTTGCCCGGCGGCCGCAAGCGGGTGTCGCAGCAGTTGGCCCAGCCCCAGGCGCCATGGCAACGATGCGCCTGCCAATAGCCGACGCAGGCTTTGCAAGCCCAGCAGCAACAGGCCACCCAGCACCAGCGCGGCAACCACCCCGCCGCCGAGCAGGGCGAAGGTCAGAACCAGGTCCAGGCTCATGCGCCACATGATCAGCCCAAGAGCGAAGAGGGCAGCGCCGTACACGGTCCAGGTACTGGCCGGCACGGGCAGCATGTCGCGCCGCAAGACGCGCAACGGCGGCACGCGCCCCAAGGCGGCCAAGGGAGGCAGGGCAAACCCGGCCAAAGCGACCAGGCCGGTGCCCATGCCGGCAATGGCTGGCATCAAACCACCAGCAGGTACATTGCTCGGCAGCAAGTCGTGCAGCAGTGCAAACAGCCCCATTTGCGCGAGCCAGCCGAGCAAGGCACCGGCCACACAGGCCAGCAGCCCCAGTACCGCCAGTTGCAGGGTAAACAGCCACAGCGTTTCCCGGCGTGACAGCCCCAGGCAACGCAGCAGGGCGCTGGCATCGAAGCGGCGGTTGGCGAACCGGGTGGCCGACAGTGCCACGGCCACACCTGACAGCAGCACGGCTACCAGGCTGGCCATGTTCAGGTAGCGTTCGGCTTTGCCCAGTGCGCCGCCGATCTGCTGGTTGCCATCACGGCCGTCCAGCAAGCGCTGGTTGGCGTCCAGGCCTGGCTGGATCACATCCCGATAAGCCTGGAGTGCCGAAGGCTCCCCGCGCCACAGTTCGCGGAAATTGACGCGGCTGCCCGGCTGTACGATGCCGGTGGCTTGCAGGTCTTGCAGGTTAATCAGCACCCGTGGGGTGAAACTGTACAAATTGCCGGTACGGTCGGGTTCGTACGTCAGGATTCGGCCGATGTTGACGGTTTTCGAGCCCACGTCGATCTCGTCGCCCACTTTCAGGTCCAGTGCGGTCAATAGCCGCGACTCTACCCAGGCTTCGCCCGGCTTTGGCCCGCCGCCTGGCTGTTCTTCGGCGTAGGGTTGCGCAGTACTCTTGAGTTCACCGCGCAAGGGGTAGGCGTCGTCGGCCGCCTTGATGCTGGATAACTGAATGCCGTTATCAGTGGCGATCACACTGGAGAACTCTACGACGCGGGCATGCTGCAGGCCCAGTTCCCTGCCGACGCGCAGTTGTTCGTCGCGGGCCGGAGAACTGCCTTCAAGCACCAGGTCGGCCCCCAGGAACTCAGTGGCGCGCAGCACCATGGCACCGTTGAGGCGTGCACCGAAATAGCCGATGGCGGTGCTGGCCGCCACGGCAACCAGCAAAGCGAAGAACAGAACCCGCAACTCGCCGGCGCGGGCATCGCGCAGCAGTTGGCGGACGGCGAGGCTGAACAGACGTAACAGCGGCAGGCGTGCCATCAAGGCTCCAGCGGGCCGACCAAATGGCCAGCGTCAAGGCGGATCAGGCGCCGGCACCGATGGGCCAGGCGTTCGTCGTGGGTGACCAGTACCAGCGTGGTGCCACGCTCCTTGTTCAGTTCAAAGAGCAAGTCGGTGATGCGTTCACCCGTGTGGCTGTCGAGGTTGCCGGTAGGTTCGTCGGCAAACAGCACCGCCGGGTCGGCGGCAAATGCCCGGGCAATGGCCACACGTTGCTGCTCGCCCCCGGACAGTTGGCGCGGAGTGTGGCTCAGGCGTTGGCCCAGCCCCACGCGTTCCAGCAAGTGGCGGGCGTGTTCGCGGGCATCCTTGCGGCCGTCAAGTTCCAGCGGCAGCATGACGTTTTCCAGCGCGTTGAGGCTGTCCAGCAATTGGAACGACTGGAACACGAACCCGACGTGCTCGGCGCGTACGCGCGCGCGTTGGTCTTCATCGAGGGTGCTGAGGGCGTGTCCGGCCAGGGTCACCTCGCCCTCGCTGGGCAGGTCCAGCCCGGCCAGCAGACCCAGAAGGGTGGATTTGCCGGAACCCGAGGCACCGACGATCGCCAGGCTGTCGCCCTTGTTCAGTTCAAGACTTAAAGCGTGCAGGATGGTTAACTCGCCTTCCGCGCTGGGAACCACTTTGCTAAGGTTCTGCGCGGTGAGAATACGTTCGCCCATGGAGAATCCAATGCGTGTGTGGTTATTAAGTGCTGCTCTGGCCCTGATGTGTACGGCACAGACGGCAACGGCGGGAACAATTCTGATCGTTGGCGATAGTATCAGCGCGGCTTTCGGCCTGGATACCCGTCAGGGGTGGGTGACGTTGCTTGAGCAGCGGCTCAAGCAAGAGGGTTACAAGGATAAGGTGGTCAATGCCTCAATCAGCGGGGACACCAGTGCTGGCGGGCTCGCGCGGTTGCCTGCGCTGCTTGGCGAGCATAAACCTGAGGTGGTTGTACTGGAGCTGGGGGCCAATGATGGCTTGCGTGGCCAGTCTCCAGCGCAATTGAAACAAAATCTTGCAGCCATGATAGAGGCTTCCCAAAAGGCCGGGGCCAAAGTGCTGCTGCTGGGCATGCAACTGCCGCCCAATTATGGCGTGCGCTACACCCAGGCCTTTGCCGAGGTTTACAGTGAATTGGGCCGTGAAAAGCAAGTCGCGCGGGTGCCCTTCTTTATGGAAGGCGTGGGCGGCCAGCCCCAGTTAATGCAGGCAGATGGGCTGCACCCGGCAGCCAATGCCCAGGGAGTTTTGCTGGATAACATGTGGCCGGCGTTAAAACCTCTGCTTTGATGCTTTTCTAGTGGCAGTGTTTCGGCTAATGTGGCGCCCCCTCGATCTGGAGCCCCCGATGTCACGTCCTGCCTGGTCTTTATATGCCTATCAACTGATCGAGCCCGATGAGCAGCTCGATTTGTTCGCCTGCCAGGAGGTACGGGTGCATTTGGTGACGCGCCAACTGGAGCTGGGTGGCACGATTGATCGCACACTCTGCGGCTCTTTGTTGCCCGCGCAACCGCGCTGGTCAGATGTGACCCGCAAGGTGTTTCAAGACCACCGGTTGTGCCCGTTGTGCCGAGCAATTATCGAGTCGCAACGCCGTGGTACAGAACCGATCTGGCCTGAATTGCGCTTTGAACTATGATCCAACCTGTCTAACCGCTTAAGGCGAGGTACGCGGCCTCCTGGCTCATCAACCTGACGTGTACACTGCCCCCATTTTGTCCCCCGTTGATTATACGAAGGATGTTCCGGATGTTGTCGCGCCTACCTGCCGTCACCCGCTACCTGTCAGCTGCCGCACTGTGTGTTGCGGGGCCTGTTTCTGCGCTTGAGTTCCCATTACCGCCACCCGGCGAAGATGTGGTGGGCCAAGTGCAGGTCATCAAGGGCCAGTTCAAGGATACGTTTACCGATCTGGGTAGCCAGTACGAGTTGGGCTATTCGGAAATGGTTGCTGCCAACCCGGGGCTGGATGCCTGGTTGCCGGTCAAGAAAAATGCGGACGGTACAGAAATCGACACCGATATTGTGCTACCGACCCAGTTCATTCTGCCGCCGGGCAAGCGCGAAGGCATCGTGATCAACCTGGCCGAGTATCGGTTGTATTACTACCCGAAAGACCAAAACAAGGTGTACACCTTCCCGTTGGGGATTGGCCGCGAGGGGTGGGGCTCGCCGTTGGGCAACACGCGTATCACCGCGAAGACGCCTAACCCGACCTGGACGCCGCCCGCCTCGATCAAGGCCGAACACGCCTTGAACGGTGATCCTCTGCCGAATGTGGTGCCGGCCGGGCCTGATAACCCGCTGGGGCCTTTCAAGTTCACACTCGGGATGCCGGGTTACCTGATTCACGGTTCGAACGCGAAATTCGGTATTGGCACGGGCACCAGCCATGGTTGTTTCCGCATGTTGAACAAGAACGTGCTTGAAATGGCCAAAATGGTGCCGGTGGGCACACCGGTCAGAATCATCAACGAGCCTTACAAATTGGGTGTCAGTGGTGGCAAGGTCTTCGTTGAGGTGCATGAACCTTTGAACGTCAAGGACGGTTCGCTGATTGCCAAGAGCGACAAATCGCACCTGACCGATCAAGAAAAGCAAGACAAGTACGCATTGTTTATCAACTTCCTGCTCAAGCATCCCGACCTGGAAAGCCTCATTCAGATCGACAAGGATGAAGCGTTCCCTGTCGTGGTGGCCGAGACGGGAATCCCTGCACCCATCGGTATTGCCCATACAGTGGCACCTCAGGCGCAGTCCTTGGACTACGTGCAGTAAGTAAACTGTCCAAAAGCCGCCGCGGTTAATCACCCCGGCGGTTTTTTTTGACCGGCGGAATGAATAATGAGCAGGCAATAAAAAAGCCGGCCCATTGGATGGGCCGGCTTTCGGTAACAATCCCGAAGGACTATTACTTGCGGCTTGCTTTTTCAAGCATGCGCAGAGCACGTTCGTTTGCTTCATCAGCAGTCTGTTGTGCTTTTTGAGCAGCAGCCAGCGCTTCGTCAGCTTTACGGTAGGCTTCGTCAGCACGAGCCTGGGAACGTGCTGCTGCATCTTCAGTTGCAGTCAGACGGGCTTCAGTTTCTTTAGATACGCTGCTGCAACCGGTAGCCAGAACTGCGGCCAATGCCAGAGCAGAGAATTTCAGAACGTTGTTCATCGTGTTCCCCTTCAAGGACTTTCTAATTAAAGCTGCTCCTTCAGAGTGAGGAAACAGCCGGCGTACATACTACCCATTACTTGTAGTAAGTAAACTGACCTAGCGCAAGATCGAAAAAAAATAATTGGCGAGTAATGCCAATAGGCTAGTTTTAACTGTTTGTGTATGAAAAACAGGCAGTTTTGCGTGTCGAGGGCAAGGTCAATAATGCATCGGCACGTGACTTGATACGCAGCGGTACGTCATAGGGTCTACCCCGACAAAAAATGAACCCGGGTTGCAGGGCCGAAGGCACTGCCGGTAGTGGCGAAGTAGTTCCCACGGCTGGAAAACAACAGTAATGTAGAGGTCCAGGTTCAAGACCCGCTAAGGAGCAATGATGAGCGAGGCGTTGTCCATCCATCATGACCAGACAGCTCACCAGTTTGAAATCACTGTTGACGGTCATCGTGCCTATTTGACCTACATGGATCTGGGTAAGCAGACTCTGGATATCTATCGCACATTTGTTCCCAATGCCCTGCGTGGCCGCGGGATTGCGGCGGCATTGACCGAGCAGGCGCTCGATTACGCCGATAAAATGGGCTATCAGGTGATTCCTTCGTGCTCTTATGTCGAGCGCTACATGGAACGCCATCAGCGGGCCTCCGCTAAAATCTGAGCGTAGCCCCGCGAAAAAAACGCCGGTCTGCCGGCGTTTTTTTTGGCTGTGATCCAGGCTCTGATGGTCTATCAGGTGCTCAAGCGCACGGTGACGGGGCTGGTGGGCCGTGTGCAACACAGCAAGATGTCGCCATGGGCCGGTGGCTCCAGCGGCTCCTCTAGGTACTCCACGGTGCCGGCTTGCAGCGGCACCTGACAGGTGTTGCACAGGCCCGCCCGGCAGTTGTAGGCGGGTGCCAGGCCCGCTTGCTCCGCCAGTTCCAGCAATGAGTGGCAGTTTTTATCCCACGCCACCCGCACGCCGGAAGGCAAAAAGCACACCTCCAGCCCACCTTCCTCTCGCGTCGGCACAGGCTGGGCAAGGGGAGGTGCGGCGGTTTCGTCCTCTTCCAGAACCGTGGCCGGGCCAAAGAATTCGTAGTGGATGCGTTCCCGCGCAATACCCAGGCTGCGTAGCAAGCGCCAGTTGGCTTGCATAAAAGCCCTCGGGCCGCACAGGTATACGTCGTAGTCGTCCAGAGGCAGTAACCGTTGCAGGGTTTGCTGGCTGATCAAGCCTTGGCTGTGGTAGCGCCCGTGGTCATCGGGGCCTGGGTTGCGGTAGCAGAAATGCACCGCGATACCGGGTCGAGCATCGGCCAGTGCCTGCGCTGCTTCGCGAAACGCATGCACGGCACCGTTCTCACAGGCATGGATAAAGTGCACAGGTCGGTTCGACTGACGACTCAGGTGCTGCAGCATGCTGAACATGGGCGTTATACCCACGCCCCCGCTCAGCAGCAGCACCGGCCGTGGGCTGACCTCATCCAGTACAAAGGTGCCGGACGGGCCAGCTATTTCCAGTACGTCGCCCACATTGATCGCGTCGTGCAGGTGGTTGGAGCCGAGCCCGGCGGGCAGGTGGGGTAAATCGAAGGGCGCAGGTTCGCGCTTGACCGAAATCCTTACCTGACACGGGTCATCGGGAGCGGCACTGAAGCTGTAGTTACGCAGCAGTATTGCCCCGTCTGCGAGGGCCAGACGTACCGTCAGAAATTGCCCGGGTCGGAATGCCAGGCCGCTGGAGCCATCAGCCGGTGCCAAGGTAAACGAGGTGATGATTGCGCTCTCCGGTTGCCTGGCGACCACCCGCCAGGCGCCGAACCCCTGAGTGCTTGTGCTCATTTCAGGCCTCCACGGCAGTCGGTTGCGCGGGAACCAGCGGGATCAGCGTGTCGGCATTTTCCAGCGCAATCAGTTTGGCCAAGTTGCGCCGAAAGCGCAGCGGGCCCGAGTCTGACGCCAGGTCAATGTTGGGCGTGCGCTTGTTCGTCATGCCCTGGTGCACGGCGCTCAGCACCACGCGATCCTCGGCGAAGGCGTGGCGCACATCTTCGTCAAACTGGCGGGACACGTCTTCGTTGTCTTGATCGAAGTTGCGCACCTGGAACCAGTAGTAGCGCGTGGTGGATTCATCAATGGGCGTCATGAAGTTGTAGGAGTTCATCAAAAACACCTGCTCATGTTGCTCGCCGTCATCCGAACCAGTGCCCGCCGGGGTGAAAATCGCCTTGATAATGGCCTGCGCCGGGTAGTGCACCTCGTAGTGCTGCTTACGGTCGCAGTGGCCGCTGAACTTCACAAATTTGGCGTAGAACGGTGCCACCTCGACGTCACGCATCCAGCGCGACACAATCACACCGGCGTCGGTGACCGTGGTTTGCAACGGCTCCTGGGCGCAGGCCGCATTGCCGAAGGAAGACTGGTGTACCCACGCCACGTGAGACGGGTCCAGCAGGTTATCGGTCATGTACAGGTAGTTGCAGGGGATGAGCATGCTGTCGCCACGGTTGAGCCCCCAAGCCGGATCGCCCCATTCAGGTACCTGGCAGATTTTGTCGGGGTCGGCCAAGGCGGCATCGCCCATCCAGATCCAGATTAAGCCGTAGCGCACTTCCAAGGGGTAACTGCGCACACGTGCGCCTTGCGGCACGCGACTGCTGCCCGGAGCGCGGACACAACTGCCCGAGCAATCGAAGGTCAGCCCGTGGTAACCACATTCAATCGTATCGCCCACGCGGCGGCCCAGTGACAGGGGCAACTTGCGGTGTGGGCACGCATCCTCCAGTGCCACCGGGGTGCCCTCTTCTTTGCGGTACAGCACCACGGCTTCATTGAGTAATTTGACCGCCAGCAATTGCTCGCCCAATTCGGTTTCACTGGCGGCGACGTACCACGCATTACGCATAAACATGGGGACTCTCCTTATTATTCTGGGTGCCTCGGCGGGCGATGACTGATCACGAACCCAGCATAAAAGGCGGCAGACTCGTAAGGATAGAGGCCTAAAACTGTTGAATGATTTAGCTGTACTAAAGTGTTGGCGGTGAGCAAAAAAAGGCTGCAACGCGTTCAAGGCCGTCTAAAACGGCCTTGATGCGGTGCAGCTATCGCCCCTGCGTTTAGCTTATGACGCGCTTAAGGCGGCCAGCGCGCGGTCCCAGATTTGCCGGGTACGCACTGCGACCAATTCCTGCCAGTCGCTGTCGGCCGGGAAGAACTGTTCCAGCAATTGCAGCTTGATCTGGCGGGCCTCAGGGCTATACAGGTCACCGTACAGGTGCAGCCATTGGTCATCGCGCAACACGCTATGAATCTGCGGGCCGGGGTAGGTGCCGCACTCGATCACAAAGGGCATCAATTGCACATGCGGTAAGGCATTGATGATCGCTTGCGAGGTGTAACCGGTGGCGGTGGCCGCGACCCCGGTGTCACTCTGGCTGTCGGCCCCGGTGATCAAGGTGAACAGCCACGGGCCGAACAGCGCCTGAGCCGCGTCCAGCGTGGGGTAGGCCGCCTGGGCGATAGTCATCAGCATCGGGTGGCCATAATCCCCGGCCCCTGTGTGCAGGTCGAAACACATGACCCGCTCGGCCTGCCCGAGGTGGTCTGCGAGAATGCGATGCAGCGTGCGGTTCGACCAACTGGCGGCCTGCCCGCCGTAAAACAGACCATCGGGGTGGCGATACTGGCCGGCCTCGACAATTGACATCACCGCTGACCAACCCTCGCGCTGTACCCGCTCATTGAGCACGGCGTCGGCGTGGTCGCGGTGTGGGCCGCGCAACTGGTCGCAGGTGTACACCCCGTGCAGTGCCTCGTAGGCGGTGTTGTCCGGTGGCGTGTGGTTGAAGTCCAGGTAGTTGCGGTTCAGGTCGATATTGTCTTCATTGACGCGGCGCATCCAGGCCGTGCCCCACGGGTTGATCAGGTGGATCATCAACACCGCGACGTCATCAGGCAGGTGCCGGGTGTCCAGCGTCTGTAACCACTGGCATTGGCTGTGCGAACCATAAAACCCTTCCACCCCGTGGGTACCGCTCAAGGACACCAGCACGCGTTTGGCCTCGGGGTTGCCGATGAGCGCCACATCGGTACTCAGCGGGTCACCAAAGGGGCCGCGAAACGGGTGTGGGTAGGTGAACAGGCGGGCACCGGCGGCATCGGCGGCGGCCACAAACTGCTCGCGCTGGCGGGTAAAACTGCGGTGCGATGGAAAACCTTCGCTCATGCTGTGCTCCTGTGGCCGTCGGGGAATGTGGGGGGCGGTCATTTCAAGCGACCGGACAGAAACTGCGTCAACCGTTCACTTTTCGGGTTGACCAGCACGTCCCCCGGCGCGCCTTGTTCTTCAACGCGGCCTTGATGCAGAAACATCACATGGTTGGAGACGTTGCGCGCAAACCCCATCTCGTGGGTCACCACCACCATCGTGCGGCCCTCTTCGGCCAGGGCTTGCATCACTTTCAGCACTTCCCCGACCAACTCCGGGTCCAGGGCCGAGGTCGGTTCGTCAAACAACATCACTTCCGGCTCCATGGCCAGCGCACGGGCGATAGCCACCCGTTGCTGCTGGCCACCTGACAGGTGCGACGGGTATTTGCTTTCGACGTTGGCCGCCAGCCCGACCTTGTTGAGGTACTGGCGGGCGCGCTCTTCGGCCACTTTGCGCTTGATACCCAGCACATGCACCGGCGCTTCAACGATGTTTTCCAGCACGGTCATGTGTTGCCACAGATTGAAATGCTGAAACACCATCGCCAATTTGGTGCGTATTTTTTGCAGTTGTCGCGGGTCGGCCACGCACAGTGCGCCATTGAGGTCTTTGCGGGTGCGGATCTGTTCATCGTTGACCGCGATGCTGCCGGCGCAAGGCTGCTCCAGAAAGTTGATGCAGCGCAGGAAGGTGCTTTTGCCCGAGCCGCTGGACCCAATAATACTGATGACGTCGCCCGCCTTGGCCTTGAGAGAAACGCCCTTGAGCACTTCGTGGTCGCCGTATTTTTTGTGCAGCTCATCGACGCTGAGTTTGTACATGTTCAGTGATCTCCAGGTGAGTGCCGGGTTAGCGGGCTTGAGGTTTCATGAAGGCCAGCCAGTGGTCTTCGCAACGGCGGAACACCCAGACCAGAATAAAGACCATCACCGCGTACAGAACGGCGGCCAGGCCGAAGGCTTCAAACGAGGAGTAGGTGGCCGAGTTCACATCCCGGGCCACTTTCAGCAGGTCGGGCACCGTGGCGGTGAACGCAAGGGTGGTGGAGTGCAGCATCAGGATCACTTCATTGCTGTAGAACGGCAGCGAACGGCGCAGCGCTGAAGGCAAAATAATGCGCCGGTACAACGTGAACTCGGACATGCCATAAGCCCGGCCCGCCTCGATCTCGCCATACGGGGTTGCGCGGATGGCCCCTGCAAACACTTCAGTGGTGTAAGCGCAGGTGTTCAGCGCGAAGGCCAGTAACGTGCAGTTGATGCCCTCGCGAAAGAACGCGTCCAGCGTGGGTTGATCGCGCACGATCTGCAGGCTGTAGATGCCGGTGTAAAGAATCAGCAACTGGATGTACAAGGGCGTGCCGCGGAACACGTAGGTATAAAACCAGACCGGCAGGCGCAGCAGCGGGTTGCGTGACACTCGTGCGACGGCCAGTGGTACCGACAAGATGCCACCGATGGCGATGGACGCCACCAGCAACCACAACGTCATGGCCACGCCCGAGAGCTGGTAGCCGTCAAACCACAGGTACGACTGCCAGTATTGCTCAATAATCTCGTTCACAGCTGCGCTCCTCTGACGCCCACTGAATAACGCCGCTCCAGCCACAGCAGTGCACCGTTGGACACGGTGGTGAGGGCCAGGTAAATCAGGCCGCCGATGACGCTGAAGAAAAACAGGTCCATCGAGTTTTTGCCCGCATCCTGAGTGACTTTGACGATATCGATCAAACCAATGATCGACACCAGCGCCGTGGCCTTGAGCACCACCTGCCAGTTGTTGCCGATGCCTGGCAGCGCGAAGCGCATCATTTGTGGGAACAGCACACGTATAAACACTTGGCGCCGGTTCATGCCGTAGGCCGCAGCCGCTTCAAGCTGGCCTGCCGGGACGGCCTGAAAGGCACCGCGAAACGTTTCGGTGAAATACGCGCCGTAAATAAAGCCCAGGGTAATAACCCCGGCGGCGAAGGGGTTGATGTCGATTTGTTCGGCTTGCAGCCACTCGGTGAAGTTGTTGAGCCAGATTTGCAGGCTGAAAAACAGCAGCAGCATGATCACCAGGTCGGGCACGCTGCGGATCAGCGTGGTGTAGCCAGCGGCCAGGTGACGCAGCACGGGGTACCTGGAAAGTTTGGCGGATGCGCCGATCAGGCCCAGCGAGACGGCCAGCAGCATCGACAATAGCGCCAGCTGAATGGTGGTCAGCGTGCCTTCGACAATCAATGAACCATAGCCCTGTAAAAACATGTTCTGTCGCTCCATTGGCAACGTCGGCTCACAGGCCGGTTGCGCGAAAGTGAACTGCCAGGCCCCGGATTACCCGCCCATGGGTAATCCGGAACCGTTCAGACGCGGGGCTCAGTTATAAATGTCGAAGGTGAAGTACTTTTTCTGCAGCGTGTCGTAGGTGCCGTCCTTGTGCATGGCGGCCAACGCGCGGTTGATGGCTTCGCGCAGTTGCGGTTCGTTCTTGCGCAGACCAATGGCGATACCTTCGCCCAACAGTTCGGTGTTGATAACGGCATCACCGGCGAATTCGAACCCGGTGTTTTTGGAGGTTTGCAAGAAGCCGATATCTGCCACAGCCGCGTCGGTCAGGCTGGCATCGATCCGCCCGCTGACCAGGTCGGGGTACAGCAGGTCCTGGTTGGGGTAGGTGACCATGATCACGCCCTGGGGTGCCCAGATGGCCTTGACGTAGGCTTCTTGCGTGGTGCCTTGAGCCACACCGACGCGTTTGCCTTTGAGTGACTCGGCCGTGGGCAGCAAGCCGCTGCCCTTTTTGGCGATCAAACGGTTCGGGGAGTTGTAGAGACGGTCCGAGAAGTCGACGTTCTTTTTACGCTGTTCGTTGATGGTCATGGCGGACAACACGGCATCGAATTTCTTCGCTCGCAAGGCCGGGATGCTGCTGTCGAAAGGTGTTTCGACCCACACGCACTTGACCTTCAACTCGGCACAAATGGCATTGCCCAGATCAATGTCAAAGCCCACCAGCTCACCCTCCGCGTTTTTCGATTCGAAGGGGGCGAAGGTCGGGTCGACGCCGAAACGAATCACGCTCAGGTCTTTGGCCAGGACGCCAGTTGAAGCCAGTGCTAACACGGTTGCGAGGACAAATTTTTTCATTGTAGTTTTTCCTTTGTCTTACAGATTTAGCGTTGGGGTCGCTCGGCAGGTCTTTTTACTGATGACATGACCTGTATATACAGGTAGAGCAAGATACAGGCCAATTCAGTGATGTGACGTGCTAGAGCGGTTGCGGTGCAAGGTGCCTATCAACAAACAGTGGGTATCGTTACGCGCAGTTACATTTTGTGTGAGGTGTTTCCTCATCTTTTAGGTGGATGTTTTGAACAGGATACGAGGCTTTTACTATACGAACAGATGATCAAAACTGTAAGTTTCTATAGCTGAGCTAAAGTATCAGCGCATTAATCCCTTTCTGGAGAGGCTGATGAACCCTTTGCCTTCCCTGCGTGCCTTGCAGGTTTTTGAAGCCGTTGGACGCTTCGGCGGCATTGTCGAGGCGGCACGACGCCTCGGGATCTCGGCCGGGGCCGTGAGCCAGCAGATGAAGCTGCTGGAGGACACGCTAGGGTTGAGCTTGACTCACAAGGTGGGCAAACGCATTCGCTTGACCGTGGCGGGCCAGCGTTATCACGAAAGTTGTGCGGCGGCGTTTGAGAGTTTGCGCATTGCTCAGACCGAGGTCGAGCGTTCGAAAAACGCCAGCAACTTGCGCATCAGTGCCTTGCCATCGCTACTCTCGGAGTGGCTGGCCCCGCATGTGTACGCGTGGCAGAGCGAGCACCCCACACTCAATGTATTTCTGGACGGCAGCCATGCCGAGCCTTCGCCGGAAGGCTACGACATCGATTTTCGTTTTACCTACGGTGACTACGTGTCGGCAGACAATGCCATTGAGTTGTTTCGGGATTGCGTAGTGGCGGTGTGCAGCCCGCAATTGGTGCGCGCCGAGGCTCCTTTGCACCATCCGCAGGACTTGATGGCGTACCCGCTGCTGTCGATTGACTGGTTGCCCAAGTTCGCTTCGCCGCCGTCCTGGCGAGACTGGTTCAAGTCCCAAGGGGTGGACTGCGAAGGCGTGCGCGATGGTTATCGGGTGTATTCGCTGTCCGCCATGGCGATCCAGGCTGCGTTGGCCGGGCAGGGTGTGGTGCTGGCGCAATATTCCATGGTGGCTGATGCGTTGGCAGAAGGGCGGTTGTTGATGCCGTTTAGCCATGCACTGGCCATGCCGTCACCGTATTTTCTGGTGGGGGCCAAGGGGGCCTTTGACAAGGCGCACTGCCGCGATTTTCACCGCTGGATGGTGGCGCGAGGGCGGGAGCAGGGCGTGGCGAGCCAGCGTTTGCTGGAGCGTGACGCAGGGTAGGCGCGACCTTGAACGGTCGCGCCCACTGCCGGGTTAGCCGCGTTGACGCTTGGGCAACACATCCTTGAGCTTGGCATGCATGCTGCGCAGGGTGTTTTCAGTGCTGGTCCAGTCGATGCAGGCATCGGTGATCGACACACCATATTGCAAGTCGGCGAGGTCTTTAGGGATCGCCTGGCAACCCCAGTTCAGGTGACTTTCAACCATCAGGCCGATAATCGACTGGTTGCCTTCGAGGATCTGGTTGGCGACGTTTTCCATCACCAGCGGTTGCAGGGCCGGGTCCTTGTTGGAGTTGGCATGGCTGCAGTCGACCATGATGTTCGGGCTGATCTTGGCCTTGTTCAGCGCTTGTTCGCACAGCGCTACGCTGACCGAATCATAGTTCGGCTTGCCGTTGCCGCCGCGCAATACCACGTGGCCGTAGGCGTTGCCCTTGGTGGTGACGATCGATACGCCGCCCTGCTGGTTGATCCCCAGGAAACGATGCGGGCTGGAAACCGATTGCAGCGCGTTGATGGCAACGGTCAAACCGCCATCGGTGCCGTTTTTGAAACCCACCGCCGATGACAGGCCGGAGGCCATTTCGCGGTGAGTCTGCGACTCGGTGGTGCGAGCGCCAATGGCCGACCAACTGATCAGGTCCTGCAGGTACTGCGGGGAAATCGGATCGAGGGCTTCGGTGGCGGTCGGCAGGCCTTTTTCAGCCAGGTCCAGGAGCAATTGGCGACCGATATGCAAGCCGTCTTCGATCTTGAACGAGTCGTCCAGGTACGGGTCGTTGATCAGGCCTTTCCAACCCACCGTGGTACGTGGCTTTTCGAAATAGACGCGCATGACCAGGTACAAGGTGTCGCTGACTTCAGCGGCGAGTACCTTAAGGCGCTCGGCGTATTCGTGGGCCGCCTTGATATCGTGGATCGAGCACGGCCCGATGACAACGAAAAGCCGATGGTCTTTGCCATCCAGGATATTGCGAATCACCTCACGCCCTTTGGTCACCGTCTGCAGTGCGGTCTCGCTGAGCGGGATCTCGCGTTTGAGGCGTTCAGGTGTGATCAGGGTTTCGTTGGAGGCAACGTTTAGGTCGTCGATCGGTAAATCAGCCATCGTGTTACTCGTCAGGTCACGGGTGCCGGCCGCCAGCGATCCCCGTGCGGCGGAACACAGCTTGATTGAGCGCATCGGGGAGCCGAACCTTAACGCGTTAACTGGCCCGTCGACAATGGGCACACACCGCTTTAATCCACAACGGGCTGCGCGTACGTGCGGTCCAGAGTGGCTTGCGAAAACTCGGCAGCATGGTGGTTGATCCATTCCAGCGCCAGGGTTTCAGTGTTTTCGGGTGTCGGGCCGACATTTCGCTGGAGGCGGCAATAGTGTTCGATCTGGCAGACCTGCTCACCCATGCGGGCACCAAACAGCGTTTGATCGTCGGTAAACGCGACGCCGACACGATAGCCGTCGGGTTGTTTCTCACACCAGGCAATGTAGCCCGGGTAGCGCGCGTTTTCGCCGAGGGTCGGCATGCTCATGTCCACCGCCATGCCGCGTCGCCAGCGCTTGTCGCTGTGGCATGCCACGCCGCCCAAGCTGATAGAGTGCAGCTTGCTGCGCGAGAGAGAGGGGTGTTTTCGGGAAGTGATCTCGACAGGAACATCATCTGGGTGAGGTAAAAAACGACCCATGTATGCACACTCCGGGTGCCATTATTTTGAAATTGTTTTCATGAGTATAGTGACTGAAATGCAATTGACTGACTTTGATGCTGATCAGCGCCTTTTAGGGTTCGCGGGCACCTCGCTGGTGGTGTTCACCAGTGTGGGCTGTTCGGCGTGTCGTACGGCGCGCCATAGGCTCCCCCAGATGGAACTGCCGATTGACCGTGTGTGCTGGATCGATGCCGGTGACAACGGTGGGCTGGTCGAGCGCTACGGGATCTTTCATCTGCCCGCTTTATATGTCGTGCATGACGGTGCCTTTTACGGCGAGCTCAAGTCGCGCTTGAGCGAAGGCGACCTGGCGCATCATATAAGGCTTGCGTTGCTGCGCGAGCCGGACGAACTACCGTAACCCTGCTGTTCAACCACTGTCCTGATACCTTCGGAGGCAACATGAGCAAAGGCTTGAAGGGCAAATTGGTACTGGCCATCTCGTCTCGGGCGCTGTTCGATTTGAGCGAGAGCCATCAGGTGTACCTGGCGCACGGCATTGAGGCCTACCGGCAGTACCAGATTGAGCATGAAGATGAAGTGCTGGAGCCTGGCGATGCGTTTGCGCTGGTCAAAAAACTTCTCAGTTTCAATGCCAGCCTGGGCCGTGAGCGGGTCGAAGTGGTGTTGGTGTCGCGTAATAGCGCGGACACGGGGCTGCGAGTGTTTAACTCCATTCAGCATTACGGGCTCAACATCTCCCGTGCGGCGTTTTCCGGCGGGCGAAACCCTCACCCGTACCTGAATGCGTTTGGCTGCGACCTGTTTTTATCGACCCATGCCGAGGATGTGCGCAGTGCGCTGGCGGCCGGGTTTGCCGCCGCCACGATTTTGTCGGGCGGGGCGCGGCGTGCAGAAAGCACCGAATTGCGCATTGCATTCGACGGGGACGCCGTGCTGTTTTCGGACGATTCCGAGCGTGTTTATCAAGAAGGCGGCCTTGAGGCCTTTCAATCGCTTGAGCGTGAAGCGGCGCGTAACCCCTTGCGTGGCGGGCCGTTCAAGGGGTTTTTAGAGGCGTTGAACCTACTGCAGCGCGAGTTCGCGGACGACGCCTGCCCGATTCGAACCGCGCTGGTCACTGCCCGTTCGGCTCCGGCCCATGAACGGGTTATCCGCACGTTGCGCGACTGGGACATTCGCCTGGACGAGTCGTTGTTTCTCGGCGGGCTGGACAAATCGGCGTTTCTGGAAGCCTTCGCGGCCGACGTGTTCTTTGATGACCAGGCGGGCCATTGTGAAAGGGCCCGGCAAGTGGTTGCGACCGGTCATGTCCCTCACGGCATCAGCAATGAACCTCGTGCCACGACACCCGAATAACGCGGTATGCCTGTCATCATGTGGCCCGTCGAGAGTGGTTGGGCGCTGCTAAGCTAACTCCATCTCGGCCATTCTGGCAGTCGGGGGAGGTTGCATGATTCGCTCGATACTGTACGCCACAGACCTTGGGGTTTACGCGCCGATTGTGATGCAGCACGCACTGGGGCTGGCCCGCAGCTTCAGTGCCGACCTGTATGTGGTGCACGCGGTTGAGCCCATGGGGTTGTTCGCGGAGTCTGTGTTGCAAAGCTATCTTGATGAGCAGGCGTTAAGCGAGTTTATAGAACAAGGCATGACGACCATGCTGGCGAATATCGAACTGCGTGTACTGGAAACCCTTCGCGACGAGCTGGCCGGTTGTGAACAGGACCTGGCCTTGATTCGCTCAGTCACCGTGGTTCAAGGCGAGCCCGCGCAGGTCATTCTGGACCAGTTGAGCCGGCTGCCCGTGGATTTGCTGGTGCTTGGCAGTCACGGTCAGCAGGGCAGTGACCTGGCTCCTCTGGGGCGAACGGCCGCACGGCTTGTTGGGCAAGTGGCGGTGCCGGTGTATTTGGTGCCACTGACGCAGCGTCGACGTCGAACTGCTGTGTAGGAGAAGTCATCAAAAACGATAAAAAGTTCTAGATTTCTTGTTCGCACCTTCCATATAGTTATATACCGCCGCCGACACCCTTGGCGTCAACCTGCTTTGAGGGATGCATATGAAGCTTCAACAACTGCGCTACATCTGGGAAGTGGCGCACCACGACCTCAACGTGTCGGCCACCGCACAGAGCCTGTACACCTCTCAGCCAGGTATCAGCAAACAGATCCGTCTGCTGGAAGACGAGTTGGGCGTTGAGGTGTTTGCGCGCAGTGGTAAGCACCTGACCCGCGTTACGCCCGCCGGCGAGCGCATAATCACCACCGCCGGGGAAATTCTGCGCAAGGTCGAAAGCATCAAGCAGATCGCCCAAGAGTTTTCCAACGAGAAAAAAGGCACCCTGTCGATTGCCACGACGCATACGCAGGCGCGCTATGCCTTGCCACCGGTGATCAGCAACTTCATCAAGCAATACCCGGATGTCGCCTTGCACATGCACCAGGGCTCGCCGATGCAAATCGCCGAGATGGCTGCTGATGGTACGGTTGATTTTGCCATTGCCACCGAAGCGCTTGAGCTGTTTGGTGACCTGGTGATGATGCCGTGCTATCGCTGGAACCGGTGTGTGGTGGTGCCCCAGGGCCACCCTTTGGCCAAGTTGGGCAAGTTGACGCTTGAAGCGCTGGCTGAGTATCCGATTGTGACCTATGTGTTCGGTTTTACCGGCCGCTCCAAGCTCGACGAAGCGTTCAGCCATCGCGGCCTGACCCCCAAAGTCGTGTTTACCGCTGCCGATGCCGACGTGATTAAAACCTATGTGCGCCTGGGCCTGGGCGTTGGCATCGTGGCTAAAATGGCTGTCGACACGGCTCTGGACAAGGATCTGGTGGTGCTGGATGCCAGCGAACTGTTTGAGTCCAGCATCACTAAAATCGGTTTCCGTCGTGGCACCTTCCTGCGCGGGTTTATGTGCGACTTTATTGAAAAGTTTGCACCGCACCTGACCCGTGAAGTCATGGCCAAGGCCATCCAGTGCCATAACAAACAGGAACTTGAAGACCTCTTTGAGGGTGTTGAACTGCCGGTTCACTAAGCCCCGACTGCGGTGCCTGGCCCGCCTGTCCCTCAGGCGGGCTGACATTCGCGGGTGTTACCCCACTAGTGCAGTGTTGCCCCGTCATTCCTTGAAGATAGCCGCGTGATTGACCCTGGCGCAGCCATCACGGCTGTCCCTCACCGACTTCAAGGACCCTGCCATGAGCGAGCGCGCTACCGAATTTTCTACCCTGACCCCCGCCTTAAGCCCCGCCTTTATCAGCGCCGATGATGCGGCGGTGTACGCCCATGAGCTGATTGTCGCGATCAAGAATGGAGTCGTGTATGGCGGTTTTATTCTCAGCAAAAACCATCAGTTCTTTGCCACGCTGCCGCAAGCGGGTGCGCTGCACAGTTTTGATCCTGCCCAAGTCTTGTCGCTTTCGCCTGAGGGCGATTTTTTGCCGATGGCCGGGTATGTGATTGAAGGCATGTACCATTCCAACACGTCGCTGTACCGCGTGCCTTGGGCTGTTCACGAAGAGAGTGAGTTGCAGGACAACTTTTTCTCGATTCAGGATCTGAATATGGCGATGCGCTACCGTGACAACTACCCGCGCTTTTACCTGTCGTGCCCCGATAAATGTGTGCTGAGCTACACCGCCAGCGGTACCGATTTTGAGCGTGCGCTCTGGCCATTGTTCACCCGTACACGGCCGCATTATCCAGGCACGCTTGAGCGGGCTTATGACTTGGGTTCGCTGATGCCCAGCCATTTGGTGGGCCTGATGGCGGTGGCGGGGCAGTTGTGTGTGGTGCTGCCGGGCGGGCACTGGGCCCGGCGCTCCAGGTTGGGTGTCAACTGGGCAGCGGACCAGCAGAACCTACAGTTGCCCATTGATCGTCAGCCGGTCTGCGGGCCGCTGTGCAGCACGCTGTTGGAGGCGGTGTCAGGGGCTCAGCAGCAGATGCTCAAGCGCAAGGATCTCCAGCAAGCGGGGTATATCCTGGTGCATGAAAACGCCGGGGAATACGTCTGCACCCGTGCGCTGCAGACAGTTTATTTTGAGTTTGATCGCAGCCGTGTGTTCCCCAAAAATGCCAGCGGCGTACCCGCTTTGCCGACAGGCTACCGTGTGGTGGGTGTGTATCACTCGGGGGATGAGTACGACAATGAGCTGCCGGATGCGTTGAATGAAGTTTTTGGCGACTTTTTTTCGCCAGGCAGCCTGTTCGTCAACCTGTTGCTGGCGCGTGCCACACCTGGCTGCGAGGTTTACTTTTGCACTCGACGGGGCGGTTTGCTGCGTTACAACAGTGGACAGTCCGAAGCGCAATCCACGTTGCTGGCCGAGCTGACTTCGGTCAATGGTGCTGCCAGTGAGTTGGAATCACAGTTGTTGGCCGCCGAACTCAGTGCCCGGGATTATGTGCGTCGCGTGGCGGCGGCGGGTCAGCTTGAGGTCGTCATTGCCGATGGGGTCTGGACACAGGTGGGCCCGGTCGGCCAGACGTGGGAGCCATTTGCGGCGCTGACAAGCGCTGGGGAGACCCTCAATGATCAGGCCCAAGCACTGCATTGGGCACGATGACGGCATGGGTACTTATGTAGTGCCTTAGGGGGGGCGGGGGGGCTGATGATGGGGGACGCGCAGGTATGCGCGAACTTCCCCATCATTGACCCAGGACGCCGATATGAACGGTACCGTTATCCCTTATGCAGGCCCCTTCTCGACCATCACGCCCTCGTTGAGCCCCGCTTTTATTGCGGTTGATCATGCCGCTGCTTACGCCAACGACTTGATCGGTGACAGACGGGACGTTGAATACGGCGGTTTTTTGCTGAGCAAGGACGATCAGTATTACGCCACCCTGCCGGTACGCAGTGAAGGTTACCTCTTTAGACCTGATAGCGTGCTCTCCAAAGGGTTGAGCGGCGATATCCTGCCACCTGAAGGGTATGTCATCGAAGGGATGTACCATTCCCATGTGGTCTTTCCCCGACCGCTCTTAATGTTGGTGAGCGAGAGTGATTTGCAGGAAAACTTTTTCTCGTTGATGGACCTGCGAACCGCCATCGCTTTTCGGCACAACTACCCCAGGTTTTATCTGGCTACACCGGATAAAAGTCTGATTTGTTATGTCTCGACCGATTCAGCCCAAGAGCGGGCACTACAGCCGTTGCTGATGCTGGTGCACTCAGGCGTGCCGGGGCATTTGGAGCAGTCGTATCCCACAGGCCTGTTTCTGCCTTCGCATTTGCTCTCTATGGTGTACATCGCAGGCGAATTTAGCGTTGTAAAGGCCGGCAGCTTCTGGCGTCGACGCGGCCGGATCGGCGCAGATTGGCAGGCGCAACGTGATGCCATACCGCGTCTGGCCGATCAGCCGCCACTGTGCAGTCCTGTTTTCGACACGTTGTCTGCGGCTGCGCAGTTCGCTCACACACAGATGCAAACCCGGCCAGGTGTTCAGCATGCAGGCTTTATTTTAAAGCAGGGTCAGCGCGCGGCGTATCTCTGCACCCGCCCGCAGGTTGCCCGCTACGCGGAGTTTGATCGCCCTGTTGTATTTGCGCGAGATATCCACGGCATGCCGCAGTTGCCGGCGGGGTATCAGGTGGTAGGGGTTTATCATTCGGCCGATGAACAACGTGCGCCACTTGCGGCCGCTCAATCAGCCGTGGGCAATGACTTTTTCTCGCCGGACAATATCTTTGATGGGTTGATGTTGATGCGCGCCACACTGGGCTTACGGGTATATTTTTCGGCCCCTCAGGGTGCACTGCTGTCGTATCGTCGCACTTCGGTAGAGGCCGAAAGCGCGTTGCTCGAACGGGTGACGCGTGTTGATGCGGCCAGCAGCGGGCTTGAACAGGACCTGGTTTCAGGCCGCTTGCCCGCTATCGGATTTGTGCATCAAGTGGCCGCCGCAGGCAGGCTGGAAGTGATGGTGACAGATGCCGTCTGGGCCCAGGCCGGGCGTGTGACTTCGCAATGGCAGCCGGGCGCAACGGTGGGCTAGTATGAACAGACGCTCTGGGCTGAGCGGGGCTATGTAGATGGCGATAATGTGCTTCATTTATTAGCAAAAGTTACGGTGCCCCTGAATTGTTATTCAAGCATGAACTTATCCGCTGTTTGCACCTCTTATGCCGGTAGCCATTGGTCGCGGCCGCCTGATAAGCTCGCGGCTTTATTCGATTGCCCACGTTTGGCGCATGAACAAGGAAATAGCATGAAACAGCATCGGTTGGCGGCAGCTGTTGCCCTGGTAAGCTTGGTACTGGCGGGTTGTGATTCGCAGACCAGCGTAGAGCTGAAAACCCCGGCGCAGAAAGCTTCATACGGCATTGGCTTGAACATGGGTAAAAACCTGGCTCAAGAAGGCATGGATGACCTGGACTCCAAGGCCGTAGCACAGGGCATCGAAGATGCCGTTGGCAAAAAAGAGCAGAAACTCAAGGACGAAGAGCTGATTGAAGCGTTCGCTGCTCTGCAGAAGCGTGCTGAAGAACGCCTGACCAAAATGAGCGAAGAAGCTTCAGCCGCCGGCAAGAAGTTCCTTGAAGAAAATGGCAAGAAAGCAGGCGTTGTCACCACGGCTTCCGGCCTGCAATACGAAGTGATCAAAAAGGCCGATGGCCCGCAGCCTAAAGCCACCGACGTGGTGACGGTCCACTACGAAGGCAAATTGATTGATGGCAAGGTGTTCGACAGCTCCGTCGAGCGCGGCAGCCCGATCGACCTGCCGGTCAGTGGCGTGATCCCGGGTTGGGTTGAAGGCCTGCAACTGATGCACGTCGGCGAGAAGTACAAACTGTATATCCCAAGCGAGCTGGCTTATGGCGAGCAAAGCCCGAGCCCGGCCATTCCGGCCAACTCGGTGCTGGTTTTTGACCTGGAACTGCTGGGTATCAAAGACCCTGCAAAACCTGAGCAAGACGCCGCTCAATAAGCTGTACCGTGTGCTGCCAACGCCCCGTCTCGACGGGGCGTTGTCGTTTATGCGCTTCGCGCACGTTACCCACACGCTGAGTCGACAGGCGGTAAAGACCTTTACGTTTCCCTGGTAAGTAGTACTTGGCCGTCAAGTCAATGAATGTATGGGGTTTTTTATGTGTGTAAAAAACGCCCGATTTAAGCGTAGCCCTTATAGGGCGGGCCTTTCAGCCGCAAAAAACAGCTCTGTTCACAATGTTATCCACAATTTTTGTGGATAACATTGGTCATCCGGTGCATGGCCGGGCTGCGCAGAGCGTCAAATAACCCATCAGATCAAAACCCCCCAGAGACCTTGGCTGCTGTTAGGATTAAGATTCCAAGGAAAGTTCTGACTCGTTCTATTTAAAAGTCTGACGGGGTTAAGTAATGGATCTGCAAATCATCACGCGTAATGGCGAGCCGGAGTACGCGGTTCTGCCATGGGACAGTTACCAGGCGTTGCTCAAAGCTGCCGGTCTTGGCGATCAGGCGGCTACCGCTGCGGCGGTTCATCCTTCAAAGACTGAACCGCAGTCGCCAGAACCGGCATTGCCCGGGCTCGATCAACTGCGCGATCTGCGCGAGACCAAAGGCCTGGCGCTGGAAGCGTTGGCCCGTACTGTAGGCATTAGCCCGTCTTATCTGGGAATGATTGAAACCGGTGAGCGTCTGCCAGATCTTGCCATTCGTCGCAGCTTGGCCTGGGAGCTGGGTGTTCCGGGCTGGAGGGAAGCATCATGAGCGTGCGTATCAGTCGTCAACACTGGGATGGGTTATTGGCTGAGCTGGATCAGGCGCGTCGACAGCGCCATTTGCTTACGTATCGTGCGTTACTGGAGCGTTTGCAGTTGCCGAGCCCGGCCATGCTGACGCTGACAGCGGCGCTTGAGCATCTGGCCGCGATGGATGCGAAAGCGGATCAGCCGTTACGCAGTGCGCTGGTGATCAGCCAGGGAGCGAGCCGTTTACCGCGAACCGGCTTCTTTGAATACGTGGAACGCATTGGGCGCTTTAGCGGCCCGCCGGATGGCGTGGCGGCGGCGTCATGGCACGCTTCTGAGGTGGTACGGGTCTTTGAGTATGATTACGAACACGTGGAGGCTTAAGTGCTGTGGCAAATGAGGGCGCGTGTGGGCTACGAGGTGGCGCGTCAGGCGTTTCACCGGCCTTGGTTAATGCGCCAGCCGCGTATCTGGCGCTGGATGGAAGGGCAGTTTGCCCGTATGGCCAACGTGGGTGATATCCAGGCGCAGAGTTTCTACGGGCATGTCCTGGCGTTTCGTGGCCAGGGCTTGGGTGCCCGGGAGGAAGGCTTGCGCTTGTTGCGTCTGGCGGCGCTGGGCGGTGATGGTAAGGCGGCTTATCAGGTCGGCGTCTTCAGCTTGACGGGCAGCACCAGCCGAGCTCCGGATGCCGTCGCAGCGGCGGGTTGGTGGGAGAGGGCGGCGAAGGCCGGGCACCCGTTGGCGGTACTCAAGCTGGCAACGTTGTATGAGCAGGGTGGCCCCGGGCTGTTGCCCAACCCTGAACGGGCTCAGCATTACCGGGCAGCATCGGCTTAAACCCCAGCCGAAAAAAAGGCGGAGCGCATCATGCGCTCCGCCTTTTTAATGCCCGTGTTGTGTAGCCGCCGCCCAAAGCGGCGGCTACGGGCGTGTTACTTCTTGGCGACTTGAGAGCTGAGCTTCAAGTAGTCCAGGAGAATGCGCCCTGTTTCACTCAGGTAGGCGTCATCTTCCGGTTTGGTCTTTTCAGGTTCGACCGGCAGTGCATCTTCGTCTTCTTTCTTCATTTCCTTGAGCGGTGCCTCACCTTTGGCCTTGCGACGGGCGTTCTCCATCACCAGTTGCTTGGCGTCGATGTCGGCGTGCTGCTTGCGACGTTCTTCCTCATTGAGGCTGACGGTTTTCTCGCTCATCAGCTTCTCGGCCAAGGCCAGCTTATCGCGGATGAAAACGAACTCGGCGTCTTTGGCCACCCGTGCATCATGCTCGGACTTGAGCTGAGCGATGAACGGTTTGAAAGGGTCCGCCGCCGGTTTGATAGCCGGGCGAATGGTGTCCCACGGCATGGCTTCGGGCAGGGCGCTTTCACCGATTTCCTTGGTGTCGATCAGTGAAGGCAGTGCCACATCAGGCAGCACGCCCTGATGCTGAGTGCTTTGGCCGGAGACCCGATAGAACTTGGCCAGTGTTAGCTTCAGTTCGCCGTGGTTCAGTGGCTGGATGGTTTGCACCGTCCCCTTGCCGAACGTTTGGCCGCCGATGATCAGTGCTCGATGGTAGTCCTGCATGGCACCGGCAAAAATTTCCGACGCTGAGGCAGACAGGCGGTTGACCAGCAACGCCATCGGGCCTTTGTAGAACGCGCCCGGGTTTTCGTCTTCCAGCACGTCGACCTTGCCGTCGGCGTTACGCACCAGCACCGTAGGACCTTTGTCGATAAACAGGCTGGTCAGTTCGGTGGCTTCCTGCAACGAGCCGCCACCGTTGTTGCGCAAGTCAATGATCACACCGTCGACTTTTTCTTTCTGCAACTCGGTCAGCAGCTTTTTGACGTCGCGGGTGGTGCTCTTGTAGTTCGGGTCGCCCGCGCGGAACGCCTTGAAGTCCAGGTAAAAGGCCGGGATCTCAATCACGCCCAATTTGTAATCTTTGCCGTCCTGCTTGAGGTTCAGGATGGATTTTTTGGCCGCCTGCTCTTCAAGCTTCACCGCTTCGCGAGTGATCGACACCACCTTGCTGGTCTGGTCGTTAGGCGCATTGCTGGCCGGAATGACCTCCAGGCGCACCACAGAGCCTTTAGGGCCACGAATCAACTTGACCACCTCGTCCAAGCGCCAGCCGATCACATCGACCATTTCCTTGTCGCCCTGGGCCACGCCAACGATCTTGTCCGCCGGAGCCACTTGTTTGGTCTTGTCGGCCGGGCCAGCGGGAACCAGCCGCACGATCTTGACCTGATCGTTGTCGCTTTGCAGCACGGCACCAATGCCTTCCAGCGACAGGCTCATGTTGATGTCGAAGTTTTCCGCATTGTCGGGCGACAGGTAGTTGGTGTGCGGGTCGTAAGACATGGCGAAGGTGTTGATGTACGCCTGGAAAATATCTTCGGCACGGGTCTGGTCAAGGCGCGTCAATTGATTCTTGTAACGCTTGGTCAGCAGTTCCTGGATTTTTGCGGGCTCTTTGCCGGCAATTTTCAGGCGCAGGACTTCATCTTTGATGCGTTTGCGCCACAGGTCGTTGAGTTCGGCTTCGGTTTTGAGCCATGGCGCGTCCTTGCGGTCGATCTGCAGGGTTTCCTTGGCCTTGAAGTCAAACGAATCGATGCCTTTGCTCAAGTCGGCCAGGGCAAAATCCAGGCGTGACTTGACGCGGTCCAGGTAGCGCTTGTAGATGATGAAACCGGGGTTGAGGTCGCCGTTTTTGAGGAAGTCGTCAAACTGGTACTTCCATTTGTCGAATTCGGCAATGTCGCTGGCCAGGAAGTAACTGCGCGAAGGGTCAAGCAGCTTCAGGTAGCTGTCATAGATGATCGCAGAACGTGCGTCATCCAGTGGCGGTTTGCTGTAATGATGACGCTTGAGCAGCTCGACCACGTTCAGGCTGGCAATTACCTCGTCACGATCGGGCTGAAGGTTATCCCAACTGTTAGCGGCGAACGTATTGGTTGAAAACGGTAAAACGCTTAAACCAATGAAAAGGGCAAGTGCGGTGCTAGGGAATAAGTGCTTCATGCTGATTCGACGCGGGGGCAATTGATAACGCATATTAGGCCGTCTTTGAAGTCGCCGGTTCCGTGAAGGCCGGCCGCATAATGCAAGAAGCCCGGTGCGACAGCACCGGGCTCGGTCCAGACTCACTATGGAGGCACTGTGAAAGCATTGCAAGGCGTTGAAGGTCAAGTGAAGTGGGTTGAAGAGCCAAGCCCTGCCTGTGATGTAGGGCAAATTCGTATCCGTGTGGCGGCGGCGGGCCTCAATCGGGCCGATTTGCTACAGAGCGCGGGCTTGTACCCGCCGCCACCGGGCGCTAGCCAGGTGCTGGGGCTGGAGTGTTCGGGGGTTGTGATTGAGGTGGGCCCGGGGTCTTCGTGGGCTCTCGGTGATCGAGTGTGTGCTTTATTGGCCGGTGGCGGCATGGCGCAGGAAGTGGTGGTCGATGGCCGTCATGTGCTGCCGGTGCCTGAAGGGCTTTCGTTGGTGGAAGCGGCGGCTTTGCCCGAGGTTTACAGCACGGCGTGGCTGAACCTGTTTCAGTTGGCGGCCCTCAAGCCCGGTGAGAAAGTGTTGCTGCACGCCGGAGCCAGTGGCGTGGGTTCCGCGGCGATTCAGCTCTGCAAGGCTTTTGGAAGCCCCTGCTGGGTGAGCGTCGGTTCGGCCGAGCGCTTGGCTTACTGCGAGGCGCTCGGGGCTCAGGGCGGGGTTGTACGGACCGAGGGGCTGGACAGCCTCAAGGCATTAGGGCCATTCGATGTGGTGCTGGACCCGGTGGGTGCCAATTACGCCGAATCCAACCTCAAGCTATTGGCGCTGGACGGCCGTTGGGTGGTGATCGGGTTAATGGGCGGGCGCAAGGCGGAGTTGGACCTGGCGCTGGTGCTGGGCAAGCGTATCCAGTTGCTGGGTTCGACCCTGCGCAGCCGCAGTGATCAGTTCAAATCAGATTTGCTCAGTGATCTGGGTCAGCAGGTGTGGCCGCTGTTCAGCGAAGGGCGCTTGAGTCCGCAATTGGCCAAGACCTTCCCGATCGAACAGGCGCAAGAGGCGTTCGCTGAGCTGGCCAGCAATCAGGTCGCGGGTAAGGTGGTGTTGGTCATAGAGCCAAGCCTGGTTTGACCGCGTTTGTCTGATGCAGGAACGGGCTGAGTGGTCCGTGTTGAAAAGATCGCGAGCAAGCGCGTTCACTGTAGAGTGCCCCTTGCTCGCGATGATTTGACCTGGCCTGGATTATTTCCAGAGATGAATCGGCCACCCGGCCTTCTCGGCGTGCTCGCGCAGCACAGGGTCCGGGTTCACCGCATGCGGGTGATCGACCTTCAGCAGAAGGGGTAAATCATTGCGTGAGTCGGAATAAAAACTCGCGCCTTCGAGGTTTTCTTCCTGCTCGTCGAGCCATTCCAGCAGGCGGGTGATCTTGCCTTCGCGGTAGGTCAGGGTGCCCGTGGTGTGACCCGTGTACACCCCGTTTTTGACTTCCAGCTCAATCCCCAACACTTCGTCAATGCCCAAGCGTTCGGCAATCGGCTTGACCAAATGCGTGCCCGAAGCCGAGATGACCAGGATGCGGTCCCCCGCCTTGCGATGTTCGGCAATGGCCTTGCAACCCTCGCTGAAAATGATCGGCTCAATCACGTCTTCGACCCACGGGCCGACCAAGTGTGCAACCTCTTCGGGGGTACGTCCGGCCAGCGGCTCCAGGCTGAACGCCATAAACACGTCCATCGCCAACTCGCCCTTGCTGTACGCGGCCATCAGCTCGTTATTGCGCTTCATGAACGGCTCGGTATCGACCCAGCCCAGGCGACCCATTTGCTGGCTCCACAACGTCGCGCAGTCGCCATGTATCAGGGTTTCGTCCAGATCAAAAATTGCCAGGGCCATCAGCGCAACTCGCTATTCAGTAGATTCAAGGTCATCAGGCTACCTCACATAGGGTGCTGTTATCGATGGACAATGCGACGCGCTGGCCGTCGGGGTAAAGATCGCCCGGGGAGCGATTGAGCACATCGACGATCAGCTCCACGCCGCGAACCTCTACGCGGTAGCGAATGACGTTGCCCAGCAAGCTGTGGTTGCGAATGACGGTGTCGGGCTCGCCCTGCAGGCTCAGGCTCAGGGTTTCCGGGCGGATGGCAACGCGGCTGCTGACCGGGCGCTGCAACAGGCGGCTCGCGGTCTCGGCGTCCAGCAGGTTGTAGTTGCCGATAAACCCGGCCGCGAAGGCGTCGGCGGGGGCGGCGTACAAGGTTTGGGCATCGCCGCTTTGTACGATGCGACCTTGGTTCATCAGGAAAATGCGGTCGCTCATGGTCAGCGCTTCTTCCTGATCGTGGGTCACGAAAATGGTGGTCAGGTTCAGTTCGCGCTGGATGGCGCGGATCTGCTCGCGCAAATGTTTGCGAATGCGCGCATCCAGTGCTGACAGCGGCTCGTCCAGCAGCAACAGGCGGGGTCGTGTTACCAGTGAGCGCGCCAGGGCGACGCGCTGGCATTGCCCGCCAGACAACTGGTGCGGGTAGCGCTTGGCGAAATCATTCAGTTCGACCAGTTGCAGTGCTTCAGTCGTGCGTTTGTGGCTGTCATTGGCGTTGACCTTTTGCATGCGCAAGCCAAACGCGACGTTTTGTTCGACGGTCATATTGGGGAACAGCGCGTAGCTCTGGAACACCATGCCGATGTCACGTTTTTGCGGGCTCAACGGCACGATGTCCTGGCCATCCAGCAGGATTTTACCGCCATCGACCGGGGTCAGCCCCGCGATGCAGCGCAGCAGTGTGGACTTGCCGCAGCCCGAAGGGCCCAGCAGGGTGACGAACTCACCCTGAGTGATGGTGAAGTGGATATCGCTGAATACCGGGGTGCCGGAATAGGTTTTTTGCAGGCGTTCGACGCTGACGAAGCTCATTGGCTTTTGTCCTTGTTCAGGAAGGTGGCAACCCAAGTCAGCACCAGTACAAAGAGGAAGTACGAGATCACCAGGGCGCTGGTGAAATGACCGCTGCTGTTGCGCATGTTGTTCAAGAACACTTGCAGGGTTTCGTATTGCGTGCCGACCAGAATATTGGCAAACACAAACTCGCCGAACAGGAACGAGAACGACAGCAGCAACGCGACCATCAAGCCTTTACGCAGGTTGGGCAGCACCACCAGAAAAGCGGCCTGCCAGGTGCTGGCACCCAGCAGTTGGGCCGCGTCCATCAGGTCACGCAGGTTAATGGCCTGCAGGTTGTTGGTGATCGCCCGGTACATAAAAGGCAGCGCGACGGTGAAGTAACAGCCAATCAAGATCCACGGTGTGCCCACCATGCGCAACGGACCGGAGCCATACAGTTGCAGCAAGCCCACCGATGACACCACGGGTGGCACGGCGAAGGGCAGCAGAATCAGAATGTTCATCAGGGCGTCGAGCCGCGGAAAGTGGTAATGCACCACAAACAGCAACGGCAAGATCAGCACCACTGACAATACCAGTGCCGCCACGCACACCAGCAGCGAGTGGCCGAAAGCAGTCAGAAACCGCGGGTCGCCCCAGAGTTGGCTGTACCACTTGAGGGTAAAACCGCTGGGTAGAACAGTCGCTGACCAACTGCTGGCGATGGAGTACACCAACGTGCCCAGCAGCGGCAGTAACAGGATCAGAAACAACAGCCAGACCACGCTGCGGTGGTAAACGCTGGCGGTCGTGGATTCAGCGCGCGACATGGTAGCTCCTCTTTAACAGCCACTGGTGCACCAGCGTCACCAGGGTCATCAGCCCCACCAGAATCACCGCCAGGGCGCTGGCCATGTTCGGATCGAGGCTGATGTCACCCGACACCATTGCCGCAATACGAATAGGCAGCACGTTGAAGTTACCCGTAGTCAGGGCGTACACCGTGGCATAGGCACCCAGTGCGTTGGCCAGCAGAATCACGAAGGTGCCGAGCAGCGCCGGGGTGAGTACCGGCAAACCGATATGCCGCCAGAACTGCCAACTGTTGGCACCCAGCAGCGCTGCCGATTCGCGCCAGTCTTCACGCAGTGCATCAAAGGCCGGATACAGCAGCAGCACGCCCAGCGGGATTTGAAAGTAGGTGTACAGGATGATCAGGCCGGTTTTGGAGTAGAGGTTGAAGTCCTGAATGATCCCGGCCTGTTTAAGCATGATCGTGATGCTGCCGTTGAACCCCAGCAGAATGATGAAGGCAAAGGCCAGCGGAACACCGGAGAAGTTGCTGGTCATGTTGGCGAAGGCGTTGACGAAGTTACGCAGCCGCGAATCTACCCGGCGCAGCGAGTAGCTGCCGAGGAGTGCGATCACAATGCCAAAAAGGCTCGACCAAAAGCTGATCTCCAGGCTGTGCTGGATGGCCTGCAAATAGAATTTCGAGCTGAAAATCCGGGTGAAGTTATCCAGCCCCCAGCCGCTCTCTTCCGATTGCACGCTGTGAATCAGCACCCACACCAGCGGAGCGATCTGGAACACGATAAAAAACACAGCAAAGGGCACCAGGCATAACAGCGCCAGCCATTTACCCCGGGTCATGGTGCGTGCCTCAACAGGCCATGGCACACCGGTTTATCGTGGGCGATGTCCAGCAGTTCGCAAATCGTGCCGCAGAGTTCGGTTTGCTTGGGGGATACATGGGGGTCGAGACTAAACGCATCGCCCAGCACGAACAGGGGCACTTCGCGTTCTTCAGGCAATAACCCGTTGTGCGAGCGGTCGTTATTCATGCCGTGGTCGGCGGTAACCAGAACCTGGTAACCGGCGTCCAGCCAGCCTTGCAGGTAGTCGGCCAGAATAATGTCGGCAGAGCGGGCGCTGTTGCGGTATTGCGGGGTGTCGAGGCCGTGTTTGTGCCCGGCATCGTCAATGTTCATGGGGTGGACCAGTAGAAAATCGGGCGCGTGCTTGATGCGCAAATGCTCGGCATCGGCAAACAGGTGTGAGTCGGGGTAATGGTCGTTCCAGTAAAAGTGCCCGGCTTGAATGGGCAAGTCACTGTCTTCGGTGTGTCGGTCGCGGGCGGCGATAAAGGGCGAGCGGTTATACAGTTCGCTGACCCAGTGGTAGGCCGCGGCCGCCGTGCAGAGCCCTGCCTCGCGGGCGTAGTGGAAGACACTGCGCTGGTTGGACAGGCGTGACACGTTGTTGTGCGCAATGCCGCTTTCAATCGGTGGTACACCGGTGAGGATGCACTCATACAGTGGGCGCGACAGGGCCGGTAATTCACAGGTGAGTTTGTACAGGGCGGCGCGTCCTGCCCCGACATAGGCTTGCAAATGCCCCATGGCATGGCGAGCGACCGCGTAATTCAGTCCGTCGAGTACGACCAGGATGGTGTTGTGTTTCATGTACTGCGACTCCGCTGGTAAAGCACAGAACCTGTAGCCGCGGGCTTGCTCGCGATGGCAGGCATCCAGTGCGCTGCATCGCGAGCAGGTAGGCGTCTACAGGGGTTGAGGCCGGCGGGCCTTACTGCATGTTGATGATGACTTCTTCCTGCCACAGTTGTGGCAGTTTCTTGGACGTGGCTTCCCAGGCTGCGGCGTCTTTGATCGGGGTTACATTTTTGTATTGATCGTTGGACAGCAGTTTGCCTTGGACATCAGCCGGCAGTTTCAAGTGCTCGGCACGGATCGGCCGCGCATTGCCGCGCGCCAGGTTGATCTGGCCTTCGTCGCTGAAGATGTATTCACGGGCCAGTTTGGCGGCGTTAGGGTGCTTGGCGTATTTGTTGATGATGGTGGTGTAGCCCGAGATCACCGAACCGTCGGACGGAATCAGCACCACATAGTCATCAGGGTTAGCCATTTTGGCTTTGTAGCTCAGACCGTTGAAATCCCAGACGACACCGACTTCCACTTCACCCTTTTCCATCGTGGCGATGGTCGGGTTGGCCAATGACAGGCGACCCTGTTTGGCAATATCCGCGAACATCAACAGCGCGGGCTGAATATTCTTTTCACTGCCACCGTTGGCCAGTGCTGCCGCCAGCACACCGTTGGTGGCCTGTGCCGCGGTGCTGACGTCACCGATCGACACCTTGTATTTACCGGATTTCAAGTCAGCCCACCGGGTGGGTGCTTCTGAACCGTGCAGCAGCTTTTTGTTAACGATGAACGCAATGGTGCCGGTATAGGCCAGCGCCCAGTTACCGTCTTTGTCCTTGGCCCACTCGGGCACTTGGTCCCAGGTGGTCGGCTTGTAAGGTTGCGTGACGCCCTTGGCCACTGCAATCGGGCCGAAGGCGGCACCCACGTCACCGATATCGGCACTGGCGTTGTCTTTCTCGGCGGCGAACTTGGCGACTTCCTGCGCCGAACTCATGTCGGTATCGACGTGCTTGAGGCCATATTTGGTGTTGAGGTCGGCCCAGGTTTGCTTCCAGTTGGCCCAGTCATCGGGCATCCCGACGCTGTTCACCGTTCCCTCTTTTCTTGCGGCGGCTTCGAGGGCTTTTAAGTCGACATCCGCGGCCATGGCCGTGGTGCACAGAGCAATGCTTGAACCTAACAGTGATGCCAGAAAAAACTGTTTCATCCGAAGCTCCTTGGGCGTTTTCAACGCTGGGTTTTATTGATCTTTTGCAGTGGGTTGGTCTAGGTCAGCAATACCTGAGCCAATCTAAGCTCGACTGATGACACTTTAATGTCGGCCTGGGTCTTGCTTGTGCATTTTTAGGCCAGCGGGCTCATTGCGAGTAAGCGTAGACCATCGTGCAAGCCACGGCGGGCAAGGGTTTTGCCTGTATTTAGGTGCGCGTGTGCAGCGTGTCTGTCATCGAACAGTCATCTGACCTGCCTAGGCTGGCGGGATTGAGGCGCGGTGTCTGCCAGGTCGTGCTTGCCCTTTTTTGGTGCTGGACTAGTCCAGATAGGTAACGTTAATGCGTGAAAGTACACCCAAGGCGGTGACATCGATCAGCCGGGCGTTGCAAGAACAGATCGAACACGGCTTGTTGTCGGGTGGCACCCAGTTGCCAGCGGAACGCAAGCTCAGTGAGTTGTTTACGACCACGCGGGTGACGGTGCGTGAAGCCTTGTTGCAATTGGAGGCTCAGGGGCTGGTGTATCGTGAAGAGCGTCGCGGCTGGTTTATTTCGCCGCCACGCCTGGCCTACAACCTGATGCAACGTAGCCACTTTCACGCCATGGTCAGCGCACAAGGCCGTGTGCCGACCACGCATGTCATCTCGGCGCGCTTGCAGCCGGCGTCGGCAGCGGTGTGCGAGCGCCTGCAACTGCCAGCGCTGTCCAGCGTGATTCAGATTTGTCGGGGCCGGCGCATCGACGGGCGTTGGGTGCTTTACGTCGAGCATTATTTGAACCCGCAGTACTTCCCACAGATTCTGGACTTTGACCTGACGCACTCGATTACCGAACTGTATGCCAGGCACTACGACTTGCATTACGGGCGTGTGCGCTTTGAAATTGTACCCACCGCGCTGCCCGCCGAAGCAGCGGCAACGCTTAAGGTGTCAGTGGGAAGCCCGGGGCTGAGGATTGCGCGGGTCAATTACGATCAGCATGAACGCTTGATTGACTGTGACCTGGAATATTGGCGACATGATGCGATTCATGTCGGGGTGGATGTGCTGGACCGGGAGTAGGTGCGGCCGGTCGACACTCGAGGGCTCGCGATCTTTTAATCGTTAGAAGATCGCGAGCCAGCGGGTGCCTACAGAGGCCTGGGGTTATTCTTTTTGCAATGTACCGCTGCTGGCGGTCACCACCTGCACGCTCAAGCGCGGGGTGGCCAGGTCGAGGCCGGCTTCGTCCAGGTGGCGTTTGAGTGACAGGTTGAATGCACGCGACACCTCCCACTGCTTGATCGGCGCGGTCTTGAACCGGGCGCGTAAAATTGCGCTGCCGGACTCGAAGCTTTCAACCCCTTGGAACTCCAGTGGCGACCAGATATTGCGGCGTTGCAGCGGATCGTTGCGGATTTTTTGACCCACCTCACGTATCAACTTGATCGCATCGTCAATGTCCATGTTGTAGGGGATGGCGACGCGGAATATCGCGTAGCCAAATTCGCGGGAGTAGTTCTTGATGCTTTTGATTTCGCTGAACGGGATAGTGTGCACGATGCCGTCGATGTCCCGTAGCCGGACGGTACGGATGGTCAGGCCTTCCACCGTGCCCAGGTGCCCGCCGACATCCACGTAGTCGTCGATGGCCAGCGAGTCTTCGATGATGATGAACAGCCCGGTGATCAGGTCTGCGACCAGGGACTGGGCCCCGAAACCGATGGCCAGGCCGATAACGCCTGCACCGGCCAGCAACGGCGTCACGTTCATGCCCATGTTGGCCAGCGCGACGATCAGCGCAATCAGGAAGATCGCGGCAAACAGCACGTTGCGGATCAGCGGCATCATGGTTTGCGCACGGGCATTGGCCAAGCCTTTGCGCGATCGCGTGAGGGCGTGGTGAATCGCGGTGTCAGCCAGTATCCAGATCAGCCAGGCAAACAGTAGCGTGCCGGCGAGGCCGAACAGTTTGACGCTGATTTCATGGCCGTCACCTTCGGTAAAGCGAATCAGCGAGAGGCCCCACACCCTTAACCCCAACTCGATAAAGACCAGCCACACCACCAGGTGAATCAGGGTGTAGACGAAACTCTTCAGGCGCTCGGAATACAGGGCGTGGCGCTTGGGCCCGTGTTGCGGGCGTTGCGCATGACGGCGCACCAGGCCGTTGATGACCATGCACACGATGACCAGCACCGTGCAGATCAGCGATTGGCGCAGGGCGGTGCTGGTGTCTCCGGCGGACACGAAGGTGGCGGCCAGAGAAATGGCCACCAGAATCAGTGCCGGCACGAACCAATAGGTGCCGAGGATATCGATACTGTCGCTCAGGGCGCGGCGTGTGAGGCGCCGTGACAGTGGCTGGTTGCGGATCAGGTGGGCGATGGGGCGACGGAACCGGATGATAAACAACCCGGTGGACAATGCCGCCATCACATTGGCAAATGTAGCGGCGGTGTGAGCCAGGTGCACGCCGAGGGTGGCCACCAGGCGCGGGTCGCTCAATGCCTCGCCAAATGCGGCAAAGCTGCCAATCCACCACAGCGGTCGGAAAGCTTGATGGCGCAGGATATGCAACGCGCGATGGCGGTGCGGGCCGTCAAGCAACGAAAAGGCGATGACGCAAATGGCCGAAAAACAGGTGCCAATCACCAGCGCATAGGCCAACACCATCGCCAAGTCTTTGCCCAGAGACGAGGGCAGGGCGTAGCTCATGTAGACCGTAATCATCAGAGCGACCATCCACGGCCCCAGCTTGCGCAAGGCAAAACGCAGCAAATCGATGGCTTTGGGGTGTTGCGGCAACTCTTCACTGAGCCCGAATCGTACCCGCACTCGGTGGCTGACCCAGATCAGCAGCGCAGCCAACAGGCTCCAGACCATAATGATCAGGGCGAAGGCAAAAATAATCGGCAGCCATTGGTTCGCGGGCAACATCAAGGCCACCAGTTCATCCCTGGCCTGTTCGATTTCCAGCGACCAGCGATAGGTGGGGCTGTCAGCGCCGGAGAACTGTTTTTCAAGGTCTGACAAGGTACTGCCGATCAGACCGAGTACGCCGAGCTCAGCTTCCGGTTGGGCTTGCTTGGTGGCGTCGCGGAGTTTTTTGAGGTCTGCCAGCAATTTGGTACGTTGCTGGTCGTTCTCGAGGTTTTTGATCACCTCATCCAGCGATTGGCCCAGCGGCTCGGTCGGTTGTGCCTGGGTTTTATCCGGGCTGCCGAGCAGGCTGGTCAAGCCGACCGCTTGAGCTGAACTCAAGGGCAGCAACGTCAGTAAGCAAAGTAACAGGCATGAGGGTAAGGCAAGCAGACGAAGAAACACTGGGCGATCAACCTCAAGGGGTGCGAGATGGCCGAGTGTACGCGAGGGCCTGCAATCATTCATTTCTTGTCACACTAAAATAAGCGACTGCCGCCCAGGTAACTTTGCAGAGCCGTTACTCGTTGAGTTTGGCGAGGATTTTAAACACGATGGTGCCAAAGATCAGCAGCATGCCGCACCAGATCATCAGCACGCCGACGCCGCTGCTTCGTTCACGGAAGTTGAAACCGATGGTCAGTAATAGCATCCCGCAGATAATCGGAATCATCATGGAGTGGAACGCAGATGTCTCAAACATGGTTAAGGGCCTTAGAAAAGAATGCCACTAGTCTAGGTTGCTTTGCCGAAAAGTGGGGTGATGTGTATCAAAAATGAATCAGCCGCGCGCGGCCCCGGTGGAACCGCGCGCGTGGGCTGGGTCAGGGCAGTTCGTGGCTGGCGTAAAACGCGCTCAGTACCTTGACCAGGTGGGCCAGGTCATGGCTCCCAGCCAGTTCTCGGATCGAGTGCATGGCGAAGGTGGGCAGGCCGATATCGACGGTGCGAACGCCCAGGTGGCTGGCGGTGATCGGGCCAATGGTGGAGCCGCAGCCCATGTCACTGCGCACCACAAAACTTTGCACGGGGACTTCTACCGCCATGCACAGGTGGCGGAAAAAACCGGCCGTTTCGCTGTTGGTGGCGTAGCGCTGGTTGCTGTTGACCTTGATGACCGGCCCGGCATTGAGTTTGGGGCCGTGGTTGGCATCGTGTTTGTCGGCATAGTTGGGGTGAACGCCGTGAGCGTTGTCGGCCGAGACCAGCAGCGATTTTTGAATCGTGCGCACGTACTCATCCCCTTCAGGGAGCAGACGCTGCAGGATTTGCTCCAGCATCGGGCCATCTGCGCCGCAGGCTGAGCAAGAACCGACTTCTTCATGATCGGTAGCCACAAACAGGCAGGTTTCATCGGTCTCGGTGTTGAGCAGGGCTTGCAGGCCGGCGTAGCACGACAGCAGGTTGTCGAGGCGTGCGCCCGCAATGAAGTCAGCATTGAGGCCGATGACTGCGGCGCTCTGGGTGTCGTAGAAGCTCAGCTCGTAATCGAGTACCACGTCAGCATTCAGGCCGTGCTCGCGGGCCAACTGGTCGGTGAGCAAGGCGCGGAAGTCCACACGCTCATCGCCGGCCACCTGGGCCAGGATGGGTGGAAGCTCGGTCTGCGGATTGATCGCCCAGCCTTCATTGGCCGTACGGTTGAGGTGGATGGCCAGGTTGGGAATGGTGGCAATGGGGGCTCGGAAGTCGATCAGTTGGCTTTCAACCTTCCCGTCGCGGCGGAAGGTGACACGCCCGGCCAGAGACAGATCACGGTCGAACCAGGGAGCCAGCAGAGCCCCCCCGTAGACTTCGACACCCAGTTGCCAGAAACCCTGGCGTTGCAGTTCCGGCTGCGGTTTGACCCGCAGGCACGGGCTGTCTGTGTGGGCACCAACCATGCGAATGCCTGCGAGCAGCGGCGAGTGGCGCCCCAGCTTGAACGCGACGATGGAGGAGTCATTGCGGGTGACGTAATAGCGGCCATTGGCTTCGGTGAACCAGCTGTCGCGCTCGTCGAGGCGCTGGAAACCGGCGGCCTCCAGGCGTTGAACAAGGCTGGCAGTGGCATGAAAGGGGGTAGGGGAGGCCTTCAGGAAGTCGATCAGGCCTTGGTTCAACTCTTCGCGCATAAGTTACTCCAGACAGCAAGGCCGCGAGTTTAGCGCATTGATTGCAAGAATTGAGCAGCAAAAACGTGCAAACCCTTAGAGGAACAACCGGCCGACGCTCGATTGCTCGCGAGCTTTTAACGATCAAAAGATCGCGAGCAAGCTCGCTCCCACAGCAGGTTGTCAGTCTTTAAAATGGGGCTGGGCACTCGAAGCGCAGGCGTTCGCCGGTTTGCGGGTGGGTAAAGCTCAGCATGCTGGCGTGCAGACACAAGCGCGGCCAGGCAGCCAAGGCTTGCGGGTGGGCGTACAAGCCGTCGCCCAACAGTGGGTGGCCGATAGAAAGCATATGCACGCGCAACTGGTGTGAGCGGCCAGTAATGGGGGTTAGCTCAACCCGGCAGTAATCGCCGCAACGCTCCAGTACTTTCCAGAACGTCAGGGCATTTTTACCGAACTCATGGTCGACCACATGCCGGGGTTTGGTCGGTGGGTCGTAGCGCAGTGGCAGGTCGACGGTGCCGCTGTCCAGTGCTGGCTGGCCCCACGCCAGTGCCGTGTAAGCTTTCTCGGTTTCGCGGTCGTGAAACTGGCGTGACAGTTCGCGGTGAGTGTCGGCATCACGGGCCAACAGAATGATCCCGGACGTTTCCCAGTCCAGGCGGTGCACGATACGTGCTTCGGGATAGCCGTTTTCCTGCAGGCGGGTAATCAGGCAATCCTTGTTGTCTTCAGCCCGGCCCGGCACGGATAACAGCAGTGTCGGCTTGTTGACGACCAGAACACCGGCGTCCTGATGAATAATATGGATGTTGGACAACGGCATTAAAACAGCCTCTTAACAAACGCCAACGGCGACATGGGGTGTTCCCCTGGCAGAGAACACTCCACGTCGCCGTGGTGTTGACCGGATCGATTAACGATCTGGCAGTGTGATGTTGAGTTCCAGAATCGAGCAGCTACCCTCGTTCTCGAGCGCGATCTGTACTTGATCGGACTCGATATTGACGTATTTGCGGATCACTTCGACCAGCTCTTTTTGCAAGGCTGGCAAGTAGTCCGGGGTGCTGCGTTGGCCGCGTTCGTGCGCCACGATGATCTGTAGACGCTCTTTCGCGACCGACGCGGTTGTGGTCTTTTTGCTGGCACGAAAGAAGTCAAAAATATTCATTGCTTAATTGCCTCCAAACAGGCGCTCGAAGAATCCCTTCTTCTGTGCATCGAGGAACCGATGCTCCACGGTTTTGCCCAGCAGGCGATCAACGGCATCGCTGTAGGCCTGGCCGGCATCGCTCTGATCATCAAGGATCACGGGCACGCCCTGGTTGGATGCCTTGAGGACGGCCTGGGATTCCGGAATGACGCCCAGCAGGGCCACCGCCAGAATTTCCTTGACGTCTTCAACGCCGAGCATTTCGCCTTTGCTGACGCGCTCGGGGTTGTAACGGGTCAGTAGCAGGTGTTCCTTGATAGGGTCCTGGTTGAGCTCGGCCCGGCGCGATTTGCTGGCCAGCAGGCCCAGCATGCGGTCGGAGTCGCGCACCGAAGACACTTCAGGGTTGGTGACGATGATGGCTTCATCCGCGAAGTACATGGCCAGGTGAGCGCCGGTTTCGATGCCTGCGGGGGAGTCGCAAACCACGAACTCGAAGGTTTCCTTGAGTTCCATCAGTACTTTTTCGACGCCTTCCTTGGTGAGGGCGTCCTTGTCGCGGGTCTGGCTGGCCGCCAACACATAGAGGTTCTCAAGGCGTTTGTCCTTGATGAGTGCCTGCTGCAGGTTGGCTTCGCCGTTGACCACGTTGACGAAGTCATACACCACGCGACGCTCGCAGCCCATGATCAGGTCGAGGTTACGCAGGCCGACGTCAAAATCGACGATCACTGTTTTGTGGCCGCGCAAAGCGAGGCCGGTACCGATAGCGGCGCTGGTGGTGGTCTTGCCCACGCCACCCTTGCCGGATGTAACCACTAGAATCTTGGCCAAGGTGTTTCACCCCTAAGGAAGAAGGACTATGTGCGTCCCGGATAAACATCTCTGATAAACAACGTCTGGTGAACAGCCTTGGCGGGGCTTCGTCGCAGGTCAGGCTTACACAGCGTAAGCGTTACCTGATCATTGAATTCCTACAAGGTTTAGTCTGTTTCCTTACGCTTTGGAGATGGTCGTAAAATGGCGTGAGTATCCGTTAAAGACGGGTGATGTTCAACATGTCGCTTGACAGACTGATTTGAACCCCTGTTCCCCACAACGGGTCGCGGCGCAGGTCTTCAGATACTTTATACGTACCGGCAATCGATACGAGTTCGGCGCTGAGCTGCTGGCAGAAAATTCGCGCCTTGGTGTTGCCCTTGTGCCCGGCCAATGCACGGCCACGCATGGGCCCGTACACATGGATGTTGCCATCGGCCATAAGTTCCGCGCCGGGGCTGACCGATGCAATGACCACCAGGTCGCAGCCTTCGGCATACACCGTCTGACCACCGCGCACCGGGGAGGTAATGATTTTGGTGGGTTTTATCGTGGGCTCGGGCGGCTTTTCAGGTTTTTTCGGCTCAACGACTTCCACCGGGTTGATCGCTCGTTCGCGGGCACCGGATGGCGGCAGCACGGGCAGGTCGATGGCAATGGCGGCGGCGATGTCTTCGATACGGTTGGCGCGGATGGCCAGGGTGCGCAGGCCATGTTGACGGCACACGCGCATCAGGCCCGGCAAATCAATGGCACCTTCGCCTGCGGGAAGCTTGTCCAGCGCCAGCACCAGCGGGGTATTGCTGAAGAAATTGGGTGCCTGAGCGACTTTGGCGGCCAGTTGGCGGTCAAGGGCGTCGAGGTTGTTTTGGGCCAGTTCCAGCACCGTAATGGCGAGCATACTGCCCTTTAGCTGGAACACAGGGGCTTGGTCTAGCGATTCGGTTTGGCTCATGGTCGGTTTAATGCGGCTTGTCACTTAAAGTGCTGAGACTTATAACGAGATCGCCCGCGAGCCGCAAGCGGGGCCGAACGATGTAGAATGCACGGCCCTGTGTTTGTCCGGAATCATTAATGGATCGCCCGCATTTTCGAGCTGCTTTTTTTCATCCGCGCTATTGGCTGCTATGGCTAGGGCTTGGCGTGCTCTGGCTGGTGGTGCAACTGCCTTACGCCACTCAGTTGTGGATTGGCCGTGTACTCGGCGCGTTGATGTACCGCGTGGCGGGCGACCGTCGGCGTATCGCCGCGCGTAATCTTGAGCTGTGTTTCCCCGAAAAGTCCGACGCCGAGCGTAAGCGTTTACTCAAGGAGAACTTCGCTTCAACCGGTATTGCCTTTTTTGAAATGGCCATGAGCTGGTGGTGGTCCAGGCCGCGTCTGGCCAGACTGGCCCATGTCGAGGGGCTGGAGCACCTCAAGCAGGCGCAGCAGGAGGGCAAGGGCGTTATTTTGATGGCGTTTCACTTCACCACTCTGGAGATTGGGGCCGCCTTGCTGGGCCAGCAGCACACCATCGATGGCATGTACCGCGAGCATAAAAATGCGCTCTTTGATTTCATCCAGCGCCGCGGGCGCGAGCGCCATAATGTCGATTCGCTGGCCGTTGAGCGCGATGATGTGCGGGGTATGCTCAAGTTGCTGCGCGCTGGCCGAGCGATCTGGTATGCCCCGGACCAGGACTACGGTGCCAAACAAAGCATCTTTGTACCGTTGTTCAATATTCCGGCCGCGACAGTGACAGCCACCAGCAAGTTCGCCAAGCTGGGCAAAGCCCATGTTGTGCCTTTTACTCAACAACGGTTGGCAGATGGCAGCGGCTATAAGTTGGTGATTCATCCGCCCTTGACGGACTTCCCCGGAGAAAGCGATGAGGTCGATTGCCTGCGTATCAATCAATGGGTCGAGCGGGCAATCCGTGAATGCCCCGAGCAATACTTGTGGGCTCACCGGCGCTTCAAGACCCGCCCGCCGGGTGAGCCGAAGCTGTACGAAAAACGCCGTTGAAGCTGGCGGCCATGGTGCTTGTTCATGAGTGTCAAGGCCCCCGTAACAGGTCTGATTTTGTCGGGTGGCGGCGCACGGGCGGCCTATCAGGTCGGTGTGCTGGCGGCGATTGCCGAGTTGCTGCCCGCTGGGGCTGCCAACCCTTTTCCGGTGATCGTTGGCACTTCGGCGGGGGCGATCAACGCCGTTAGCCTGGCCAGCGGTGCTATGGCGTTTTCTTCGGCCGTCGAGCACCTGACCGCGTTTTGGCAGGGGTTCGAAAGCCATTTGGTGTTGCGCAGTGATTGGCCGGGTGTGATCCGGCAAGCCAGCCGGTTTTTTGGGCATAGCTTGCTAGGGTTGGGGGCATCGGTTCCGGTGGCCTTGCTCAACAGTGCCCCCTTGCGCGATTTGCTCGTGGATAAAATCAACTTTGCCGGCATTGAGCAGGCCATCGCCGAGCAGCATCTGCGCGCGGTGGCGGTTACGGCGTTTGGCTACTCTTCGGGTCAGGCCGTAACCTTTTATCAAGGTCAGGGTGCCATTGAGGGGTGGTTGCGCCATCGACGTATCGGGTTGCCAGCCGCGTTGACGGTTGATCATTTGCTGGCCAGTTCGGCCATTCCGCTGCTGTTTGCACCGGTCAGGATTGGCGATGAGTTTTTCGGCGATGGCGCAGTTCGCCAGTCCGCGCCCATAAGCCCGGCCCTTCACTTGGGGGCCAGCCGCGTACTCGTTGTCGGGGTGAGCGGCAACCCGCGCGGGCCTGATCCGCACACGGGGCAGCCGCGCTTTTTCAATACGCAGCACCCTACATTGGCGCAGATTGGTGGGCACATGCTCAACAGCACGTTTATCGACAGCCTTGAAAGCGATATTGAGTTGCTTGAACGCCTGAACCACTTGGGGCAACTGTTGCCGAGCCAGCCAAGTCATTTGGGCTTGGCCCCTGTTGACGTGTTGGTGATTGCACCGAGTCAGCCCATTGACGAAATTGCTGCCCGGCATCGGGATGAGTTGCCATCAGCGTTACGTCTGTTTTTGCGTGGGCCGGGTGCGACCAAAACCAGTGGTGCAGGCGTGTTGAGTTACTTGTTGTTTGAGTCGGGTTATTGCCGGGAACTGATTGAGTTGGGGCGCAGGGATGCGTTGGCCAAACGTGAAGTCTTATGCAAATTTCTGAGCATTTAGCATCAGGCACCTACTGTGACGGCAGGTACTAAAAAACTCTCTGCCTCCTAGGAATTCCCCTACATATCGGTCTGTATAGTTACTGTAGCTTCGCCACCCTTTATGCCGAGGACTAAAACCGGTTCTCGCTCACCGGGGTGTGCACATGCCTGTAATCCGTCCGTTTAAAATCAAGCCACTGGCTTTATCAATCCATGCGTTGTCCGCGGTTACTGCGCTGGTTCTCAGCCAAACGGCTGCTGCCATTCCCGTCATAGGGGAGATGACGATTGATGATCGAACCCCTGTCCAACGTTATGAGGTCAGTGGCGCTGGCAGCAAATTGACTGCCAATGTGGCGACGACGCGAGCGATCAGCGTGAGCACGGGTGCAGAAGTTGAGTTGAATGGCTCGGTGGTTGATGGCCGCGCAGACGACGCCTTGACCCTGGAAGGTGCCACGGCGGCCATGACCGGCAGTAACCTTAGCAGCGAAACCGTAGGGCTCAATGACCTGGGCGGCAGTGACATCACGGCTGCCAACAGTTCAATAACAGGCGGTAATACGGGCGCTATTGTAGGGTCCGGCAGTACGTTCACTTTGCAAAATACCCGTATTGTCGGGTCGTATGCGGACAGTGTCGGCTTGCAACTGCAGGGGGGCAGTGTGCGGGCAACGAATGAAAGCGTTATTCGTGGCGGGCAGGCAGGCGTGGTAATGGCACCCTCGGCAGGGGCGGGCGACACGCATTCGCTGGAGCTGGATAATTCCAGCGTAGAGGGCGAGACCGGTTCGGCCATTGTCGTCGGAGAGGGCGGTGCGGTTAACGCGACGATCAGCGTGTTGAACGGCTCAACCCTGACTGGCGGTAACGGCACGCTGCTCGAGGTGAATGCGGGTTCAACGGCCTCTTTGCAGGTGGATAACAGCCATCTGGTGGGGGACGTGATTGTCGAGGCCGGTAGCACTGCCAACCTGGTGCTTGATAACTCGGCCACCTTGATCGGGCGCCTGGAAAATGTTTCAAGCCTGGAGCTTAACCGTGGGGCGCAATGGACCCTGGTTGAGAGCAGTCAGTTGGGTGACGTGTCCATGGACGGGGGCGCGATCAAGCTTGGCGAGCCCGGCGCTTTCTATACCTTGTCGATGGACAGCCTCGAAGGCAATGGCACCTTTGTGATGGATGCCGACTTTACCCTGGGAAAAACCGATGTGCTTGAGGTCACCGGCCTGGCCAGCGGCGACCACCGTTTGATGATAGGCAGCAGCGGGACTGATCCCTTGGCGGACAGCAAGCTCAGTGTGGTGACAACCGGTGGCGGCGATGCCGAGTTCTCTCTGGCCACAGACCGCGTCGACCTGGGGGCCTATTCGTATGACCTTGTTCGCGAAGGCAATGAATGGTTCCTGGCCTCCAAAGGTACGATAAGCCCCGGTACCCGGTCAGTGCTCGGTCTGTTCAACGCCGCGCCCACCGTGTGGTATGGCGAAATGAGCACCTTGAGCAGCCGCATGGGTGACATCCGCATGAGCCCGGGCAATGCAGGTTTCTGGATGCGTGCCTATGGCAATAAATTCAACGTGTCCGGGCGTTCGGGGTTTGCGTATGCGCAGCAACAGCAAGGCATGTCTTTTGGTGCCGATGCGCCGCTGCCCTATGGCGATGCCCGCTGGTTGGTGGGGTTGATGGGCGGGTACAGCCAGTCGGACCTGGACCTTCAACAAGGGACTACTGGCAAGGTCGACAGTTACTACTTGGGTGCATATGCCACGTGGGCGGATGATTCGGGTTTTTACGTGGATAGCGTCGTGAAGCTCAATCGGTTTCAGAACGAGTCAAGCGTTGGCATGAGTGATGGCTCGATTGCCAAAGGTGCTTACGCCAACCATGGTCTCGGGGCCACTGTGGAAGCAGGCCAGCATATAAAACTAGCCAATAGCTTCTATGTAGAACCCTATGCACAAGTCGCGGCGTTGGTGGTGGAAGGCAGCGAGTACACGCTGGATAACGGTATGAAAGCGGAGGGTGACCAGACACATTCTGTGCTGGGCAAGTTAGGCGTGACGGCTGGCCGCCATTTCGATCTGGGTGATAAACGTTTGCTCAAGCCCTATGTGCGTGCTGCCTGGGCTCAGGAGTTCTCGGCGCGTAACAAGGTTGAAGTCAATGGCAATGCCTTTAACAACGACCTTTCCGGTTCTCGCGCCGAGTTTGGTGTGGGGGTTGCGATGACCATGACCGATCGGATCAGCCTGCATGCCGACGTCGAGTACAGCCATGGCGAGAAAATTGAACAGCCTTATGGTGTCAATGCCGGTGTGCGTTACAGCTGGTAAGAACCAGGCTGTTGAACACCTGACGGGGATTGAGGCCAAGCTGGACTCAATCCCCTTGTGCGTGTCAGAGGTTACTCTGCAATCTGCAGTTTGCGTGCTTCGGTGTAGATGTAGCGCAACTTGTCGTATTCAAACGGTGAGTCGAACTGGCCGTAGCGGAAGCTGGTGTTGTACCGCTTATCAATTGCCTGCAACAGCCAGATCTCTGGGTGGCGCGTGCTTTCGTGAGGCACATTGAGGAAGTTGATCTCTTGGTTGGCCCCATAGTCGACCACCAGGCCCGTCGTATCGCGCAGGTTTGAGGGGCCGAGAATGGGCAGCATCAGGTAAGCGCCACCCGGTACGCCATAAAAGCCCAGTGTTTGCCCGAAATCTTCACTGTGGCGCGGCAGACCCATTGCCGTGGCAGGGTCCCACAGGCCGCCAAGGCCCAGCGTTGTGTTAAACAGCAAGCGCGCGGTGGTTTTCAATGAGCGCTCGCCCTTGAGTTGCAGCACGCTGTTAAACAGGTTGGGCACATCGCCGAGGTTGTTGAAGAAGTTGGTGACACCGGTACGTACAAAGCTGGGTGTGACATAGCGATAGCCATCGACAACCGGTAGAAACACCCACTGATCGAAGCGGTAGTTAAAGTGGTAGATGCGTCGGTTGATCGATTCCAGCGGGTCGTAAACGCTCAGCGCGTTCATGGTTGCCCGTTCAAACTCGCGTTGATCGAGGCCGGGATTGAACTTCAGCATCTTTAACGGCTGAGTGAACCCGTCGATGTCCTGTTTGCGCTCGGTATGTGCTGCACTGTCGTCCGCCTGGGCATAGCCTGCGCTCAGCAGGGCGGCAGCCAGTAATAAATGTTTAGCCACGGAAGAACTCCAGCATGGCGTCTGCATTGACGCGGTAATTGAGGTTGCCGCAATGGCCGCCATACGGGTAGACCGTCAGGCGATTGCCGAATGTTGTGCGCAGAAAGCCAAGGTCGCCAGGGCCGAGAATGATGTCGTCAGCATTGTGCATCACCGCAATCTTTGGCGTGTTGTGCAGGTAGTCCTTCAGGGCGTACAGGCTGACCTGGTCGATCAATTGCAGCAGGCTGCCGCCATCGGTACGGGCGCGCCACATCGGAATGACTTGCTCAGTCAGGTAGCAGTCGAAGTCGCATTGCAGTGCACGCTTGAGGAAGGGCGTGAGGCTGGTGCCTTCGGTGATCGGGTAGTTGGGCGGCGTTATCAGGCCGCGACGGTTGATCAAGTCCGAAGTGAATACGATGTCGGCAGACGAAAACCGGAACATGGTGCCGATCAACATCGCCATTTGCTCGTTGGTCAGGCGCTCTTTGGAGTTCTGAATGTCATACACCAACGCGGCATTGAGATCGACGTAGCCTTTTTGCTTGAAGTAGCGCGTCAGCTTGGCCAGGACCAGTTCATAGAAGGTGGTGCTGTTATTGACACCCTTGACCTCGGTTTGCACCAGTTTGTCGAGGTTGCTGATCGAGGTGTAGAGGTTGACGGGCGGGTTGAGCATCAACACTTTTTTGAAGTTGAAGCTCTTGCGGGTTTCATCCAGGTGGCTGACGAACGCCGCATCCAAGGCACCCAGGCTGTAACCGCTCAGGTAGTACTCCGTGACGGGAACATTGGCTTGTTGCGCACGCACCGCTTGCATGACCCGGTACAAGTCTTCGGCATCGTACTGGCTAACGCCCGGCGTGGCGAAGCGTGAGGCCGCGCTCATAAAGTCATAGCTGGTGGGCGATGACAGTTGAACGACGTGATAGCCCTCTTGGTAGAACAGCTTTTTCAGGTATTCGTTAAGGCTGCTGTGATAAGGCGCGCCGGTGCCGGCAATCAAAAATATCAGAGGAGCCGGGTGGTCTTGCGTGGCGATGCGATAGGTCAGCTTTTTAACCGACCAGAAGTTGGCCGGCAGGGTGAACTCACGCTCAGGGCGCAACCTGAGGGTGTAGTCCGATTGTGAGATCTCATCATCGCTCGGCAGCAGCGGGCGCATCTCGGGTGGGGTGGTAGCAATGGTGGCTTCAAACGGGTTGGTAATGGGGTAGCCATAGGTGGCGGGATCTATATCAACCGCTCGTGCGGACGCACTCAAGATAAGGCCGCCTAGCAAGGCAGCGAGGGGTAGAGAACGAAGCATGATGACTATCCCTGGAAAAGGTGCGGAGAAGGTTCGCAAACTCTGACCACCGGGCAGCCGTTGAAGTGCCACGGTGGGCGTACATTCATTCAAAAACAGACGGTGGGCCATCAAATGGCAATCAGACGATACACGTTGAATGACTTTAGTGAACAGATATCTCTTTGCAAGGCTTGCATAGACAAGGCGGGCGATTAAGCTGAGCGCCGTTTTGTTTATCGGAGTGTGTCATGCGCCCACGTTTGCCGTTGGTCCTGCTACTTATCGCCCTGCCAGTGTGGCTGGCTGCCAGCTATGGCTTGCGTTACGGCTTTATGGAAGATCCGCAATGGGTAGGGCTGTGCGTGGCCGATGCCGCGCGTTGGGAATGCCAGCTGAGGGCTAGCATGGGGTGGCTGATTCATTTCAGAGTGATGGGGTGGTTGGCGCTGGTGACGTCGGTGATTGCGTTCTTTGTGCCGGGTGGCTTCGGGAGAGCGCTGGCGATACTGGCCCTGCTGTTCGGTTTTCCAGCGTTGGTGCTGTACAACGCGAGCCTGGCCGTGTTTGCCGTGGTGATTGCCGGGTTGCGGCTAGTGCGGGCTGTGAAGTAAACCCAGCCTTGGCAGGAAAGGGCGGTCGATTGCTCGCGATCTTTTAACGATCAAAAGATCGCGAGCAAGCTCGCTCCTGCAGAGCATGCTCGCGATCTGGTTTTTGATCCAAGGGCCCTCCTGCACCGTTACATCGCGCGTTTTCGAACGCTGCGCCAAAGAGCCATAACCATCAGCGCGCTCACTAGCGCCCACATCCAGGCTTGTTCGTTGTGCAGGCCTTCGCGGTACAGCTGTATCGGAAGGCCCGCCGCGATGATCAATGCCAACAGGCCGAACTCGCGGCGTGGGCCACGGGTCGGCCGACACAGGTAAACCAATGCAGGCAGCAGCAGCGCCGTACTCGGAAAGCTGCGGTAGCGCGGCTCGAATACCAGCCCCAGCATCATGACCGCACCGGCAAAGCCGGCTGCCGCCAGCCACACGCCCGCCCGGCGCTCCAACGCAGTGTACAGGCGCTCACGCCAGCCCTTTCGTGGGCTTAGGGTCAGTGCCGCGTGAGTCAAAACGATGAGGTTCAAACCAAGCAACAGGCCAGCCCAGACCCACTCACCGACAAAGCGGCTGGTGACGCAGGCCAGTTCAGCCCACGCCACAATGCTACAGCCTGCCACTGCTCCTAATGCCGGGAGCAAGAGTGCGTCACGCGTGCTGCGAACACGTCCGCCCAGCACCAGCGTGCCCAGGAACAACGCTGCACCCAGGCCCAGCCACAGGGGCCAGTGCGGCAGGTTCGACACGGGGCCGGCCAAAATGCCCTTGTCCTGGCGATCGGCATCAAACAAGCCCCAGTACCCACCTACGGCCCCTTCGCTGCCGCGTTTCCAGGGCTGATCGAAGGCTTCGATCAAGTTGTATTTCCAGCCGTTTTGCTCAGCTTGCGTTACAAAGCCGCGAATGAATTTGGCTTCGTTAACCCGGCTGGGCAGGGCGGTTTCGCGCTGGCGGCCTTCGCTCGGCCAGCCTGTCTCACCTATCAGGATGTCTTTAGGGGTGAACTTGTCGCCAAATACGCGGCGAATCTGCACAACATGGTCCACGGCCTGGTCGATGCCGGCAGGGTCATCCTCCCAATAAGGCAGCAGGTGAATGGTCAGGAAGTCGACCGCGGGGGCGATTTGCGGGTGCTGCAACCAGAATTCCCAGACTTCGGCGTAGGTCACAGGCTGTTTGATGTGGCGCTTGACCTGATCAATCAGGTTCACCAACTGCGGGGCGGTCACTTCTTTGCGAAGAAGTGCTTCGTTGCCGACGATTACGGCGGTGATGACGTCCGGGTTGGCATTGGCCGAAGCGATCAAAGCGCTGATTTCTTCGGCAGTGGCCTGCGCATTGCTGCTCACCCAAGCACCGCTCATCATGGTCAGGCCGTGCTTTCGTGCCAGATCGGGTAGGGCTTCAAGGCCCGCCTGGGAATAAGTCCGAATGCATTCGAACCGCGTGGCGAGCAAGGCCAGGTCGGCGTCCATGCGTTCAATACGCGGCACAAAGGGTTGGTCGAACGGCGATTGGTCTTTGTCGAAGGGCGTGTAAGAGGCGCATTGCAATTTGTGGGTTGGGGTGGCGGCATCGGGCAGAACCACCGGTTGACCCAGGCCATACCAGAAACCGGCAATGGCAAACACGCCCAGCACGCAGGCGAACAGGTAAGGCAGCACGGGGAAGCGGGCAGTTGCAGACATGGTCAGGCCGTATGGGAACAAAGCCGCGCATCTTACCTGCAATTGGGAAGGCTTATCGCCCGGGTATAATTTTGACACGCAAAGTTCTCGCGCCAGTATGGACATCTGGTGCGAGTATCTGTGTATACAGCGCGATAATGTCGTTTGTGGCTGCCTCAGCGTCGTCGTCAGAGCAGGGTGTGCAGCGGCTGAAGTCGATGATCATTGGGCGGCTCGGCACTCGTCGGGCCCGGCACGGCGAGGAATCGACAATGAAGATGCGAGGGTTGTTAAGCGCAGGAGCTGCCTTGGTGCTGGCGATGAGTGCGGGAGTGGCGAGTGCTCAAAGCAAAGCGCCGTTAAGTATTGGGTATGTTGATGGTTGGTCTGACAGTGTGGCGACCACCCACGTGGCGGCTGAAATCATCAAGCAAAAACTCGGGCATGACGTCAAGTTGATGCCCGTGGCGACCGGAATCATGTGGCAGGGGGTAGCGACGGGCAAGCTGGATGCCATGTTATCGGCCTGGTTGCCAGTGACTCACGGCGAGTACTGGGCCAAAAACAAGGACAAAGTGGTTGATTACGGCCCTAACTTTAAAGATGCCAAAATCGGCTTGATTGTGCCGGAGTACGTGAAGGCGCAGTCGATCGCGGACTTGAAGGGTGACGACGGCTACAAGAAAAAAATTGTAGGCATTGACGCGGGCTCGGGCGTGATGCTGAAAACCGATCAGGCGATCAAGGACTATGACCTGGGTTATAAACTGCAGGCCAGTTCAGGTGCGGCGATGACTTCGGAGTTGGGCCGTGCTTATGCCAAAGAGGAGCCGATAGTGGTCACCGGTTGGGTGCCGCACTGGATGTTTGCCAAGTGGAAGCTGCGGTTCCTGGATGACCCAAAAAGTGTTTATGGTGCTTCTGAAACTGTGAATAGCATCGGCAGCAAGGAACTTGATAGCAAAGCTCCGGATGTCGCTGCCTTTTTAAAGAAGTTTTCCTGGAACTCCAAGGATGAAATTGGTGAGGTAATGCTGGCCATTCAAGAGGGGGCAAAACCTGAAGCGGCGGCCAAGGAGTGGGTGGCCAAGCACCCTGAGCGCGTAGCTGAATGGACCGCTAAATAATTGCGAAGCGTCTAGTTCGCCGTACACAAGACCGTTTGGTGTTTGCGCCAAACGGTTTTTTTGTGCGCATTGTTTTTTCCAGCAGGGCATCGTCCTTACAGCGTAGAGAAACCGGGGGCTGCGGCGATTTGAGGTTCTACTACTAAAGTCGTCTGGATTAGAAATTGAAGCGCCCCAATAGTGAAAACGTTCCAACTCATCTGTGCTGCGAGGACAAAAATAATGAACGACAGCATTTACCTCAAGATTCAAAACAGCCCGCGTTTCAAGGAGCTGGTTAAAAAAAGAGAACGATTCGCCTGGATTCTCTCGGCAATCATGCTCGGATTGTATGCCGCTTTCATCCTGCTTATTGCTTATGCGCCGCAAGTGCTGGGGGCCAAGTTGAGCCCCGGCTCGTCCATTACCTGGGGGATTCCGATTGGAGTAGGGCTGATTATTTCGGCGTTTATTCTGACCGGCATCTACGTACAACGGGCCAATGGCGAATTTGACGAGATGAACGCTGCAATTCTCAAGGAGGCTGAGCAATGATCCGGCGTCTATTGGCAGCACTGGGCATGGCGGCTTTGGCCCCTAGTGTCTGGGCAGGGGAAGCCCTGACCGGAGAAGTTCAAAAGCAACCGCTAAACATCTCTGCGATTATCATGTTCGTGGCGTTTGTCGGCGCAACTTTGTGCATCACGTACTGGGCCTCAAAACGCAACAAATCCGCGGCGGATTACTACGCTGCCGGCGGTAAGATCACAGGCTTTCAGAACGGCCTGGCAATCGCGGGCGACTATATGTCTGCCGCGTCCTTTCTCGGTATTTCCGCACTGGTTTACACCTCGGGCTACGATGGCTTGATTTATTCCATCGGCTTCCTTGTGGGCTGGCCAATCATCCTGTTCTTGATCGCAGAGCGTCTGCGTAACCTGGGCAAGTACACTTTCGCAGACGTCGCTTCGTATCGGCTGGGTCAAACCCAAATTCGATCTTTGTCGGCCTGTGGCTCGCTGGTGGTGGTGGCGTTCTACCTGATTGCGCAGATGGTCGGTGCTGGCAAGCTGATCCAGTTGCTGTTTGGCCTGGACTACCACGTTGCGGTGATTTTGGTCGGTATCCTGATGTGCCTGTATGTGCTGTTCGGCGGCATGCTGGCGACGACCTGGGTACAAATCATCAAGGCGGTGTTGTTGCTGTCGGGTGCGACATTCATGGCCGTCATGGTGATGAAGCACGTTAACTTTGACTTCAACTCGCTGTTTGCCGAGGCCGTGAAAATTCACCCGAAAGCGGAGGCCATCATGAGCCCTGGCGGTTTGGTGAAGGATCCGATTTCGGCATTCTCCCTGGGGCTGGCATTGATGTTCGGTACTGCCGGTCTGCCGCACATTCTGATGCGCTTCTTCACCGTCAGTGACGCTAAAGAAGCCCGTAAGAGTGTGTTCTACGCAACGGGTTTCATTGGTTACTTCTACATCCTGACCTTTATCATTGGTTTTGGCGCGATCATCCTTGTCAGCACCAACCCGGACTTTAAAGACGCTGCTGGCGCTTTGTTGGGTGGTAATAACATGGCGGCCGTGCACTTGGCTGATGCGGTAGGTGGCAGTATCTTCCTGGGCTTTATCTCGGCAGTGGCTTTTGCCACGATCCTGGCGGTGGTTGCAGGCCTGACATTGGCTGGTGCTTCGGCGGTGTCTCACGACCTGTATGCCAGCGTGATCAAGAAAGGCAAAGCCAACGACAAGGACGAAATTCGCGTCTCGAAGATCACCACGATTGCACTGGGTGTTTTGGCAATTGGCCTGGGCATCCTGTTCGAAAGCCAAAACATCGCGTTCATGGTTGGCCTGGCGTTCTCGATCGCCGCGAGCTGCAACTTCCCGGTTCTGCTGCTTTCCATGTACTGGAAAAACCTGACGACTCGCGGAGCCATGATCGGTGGCTGGATGGGTCTGATAAGCGCGGTTGGCTTGATGATCCTGGGTCCGACCATCTGGGTGCAGATCTTGCATCATGAAAAAGCGATCTTCCCTTACGAGTACCCAGCGCTGTTCTCAATGATCATTGCGTTTGTGGGTATCTGGTTCTTCTCGATCACTGATAAATCCAAGTCGGCCGTTAAAGAGCGTGCACTGTTCTTCCCGCAGTTCGTGCGTTCACAGACGGGTCTTGGGGCGAGCGGGGCGGTGGATCACTAAGGCAGTAGCAAGCTTTTAGCTGCAAGTTTAGAAGCAGTAGGTGTTAATAAATCCCCCTGTCGTGAGGCAGGGGGATTTTTTGTGTGCCGCAGAATATGCCTTCGTCAGCGACAGCAGTCGGCGTGTAGGCGTCAGCCTGTACGGGACAGGGTGAAGATCACGGTGAACATGCTGGTTGGAATGCCGATGGTCTTGAGGATGATCCCCGAGTAGGAGCGAGCGTGCTCGCGATCTTTTGATCTATAAAGGATCGCGAGCAAGCTCGTTCTTACGCGTAAGGTGTTTTTTGTGCACAAAAAAACGGCCTCTGCTCTTTATATAAAAGGCAGAGGCCGTTTTGTTTGCAGCTAAGACGCTATCGTGGGATATGCCTTACTTGCGGTCTTCCAGCTTGGTCAGGTCACGCTGTTCGTAACCGGTGTACAGCTGGCGTGGACGGCCAATCTTGTACGGGCTGGACAGCATTTCTTTCCAGTGCGAGATCCAGCCAACTGTACGGGACAGGGCGAAGATCACGGTGAACATGCTGGTTGGAATGCCGATGGCCTTGAGGATGATCCCCGAGTAGAAATCGACGTTCGGGTACAAAGAGCGTTCGATGAAGTACGGGTCGGTCAGAGCAATCTCTTCCAGGCGCATGGCCAGTTCGAGTTGCGGGTCGTTTTTGATCCCCAGCTCTTTCAGGACTTCGTCGCAGGTCTTCTTCATGACGGTGGCGCGCGGGTCGCGGTTTTTGTAAACGCGATGACCGAAGCCCATCAGTTTGAACGGATCGTTCTTGTCCTTGGCTTTGGCGATGAAGGTGTCGATGTTGGACACATCGCCAATTTCGTCGAGCATGGTCAACACAGCTTCGTTGGCACCGCCGTGAGCAGGGCCCCACAGTGCCGCGATGCCGGCAGCGATACAGGCGAACGGATTGGCACCCGAAGAGCCCGCCAGACGCACGGTAGAGGTCGACGCATTCTGTTCGTGGTCGGCGTGCAGGATAAAGATCTTATCCATGGCCTTGGCCAGTACCGGGCTGATCGGTTTGATCTCGCACGGCGTGTTGAACATCATGTGCAGGAAGTTTTCGGCGTAGCTCAGGTCGTTACGCGGGTACATCATGGGCTGGCCCATGGAGTACTTGTAAACCATTGCAGCCAGGGTTGGCATTTTGGCAACCAGGCGGATCGCGGAGATTTCACGATGCTGCGGGTTATTAATGTCCAGGGAGTCGTGGTAGAAGGCCGATAGGGCTCCGACTACACCGCACATGACCGCCATCGGGTGGGCGTCACGACGGAAGCCGTTGAAGAAGGTCTTCAACTGCTCGTGAACCATGGTGTGGTTTTTTACGGTGCTGACGAACTTCGCTTTCTGCTCTGCGGTCGGCAGTTCGCCGTTCAGCAGCAGGTAAGCGGTCTCTAGGTAGTCAGACTGTTCAGCCAGTTGTTCGATCGGGTAGCCTCGGTGCAGCAGGATACCGTTATCACCATCGATATAGGTGATTTTCGACTCGCAAGATGCAGTCGACATGAAGCCCGGGTCGAATGTGAATCGGCCCGTAGCCGTTAGGCCGCGCACATCGATTACATCGGGACCCACGGTGCCAGTTAAAATGGGCAGCTCGACGGGGGCTGCGCCCTCGATGATCAACTGCGCTTTTTTGTCAGCCATGTGGCCTCCTATTTATGCTTGAAATCATCAGACAGACCCCCCACGCAGGGCCCGCACCACTATAGTGAGATAAATTTGAATGTCAATTTGCCTAAAGTCTTGCTGTACAAGGCTTTGGGAAGAGTTTTTACACGATTATCCCTGCCGTTTACGCCTTTTCTGTCGTGAGCGCAATGCGCTATTTGGGGAAGGTGTTTGCGTTGTCATTAGCGACCTAACTGTCTATACTCGGCAGCCGACCGCCAGGGGCTTTTGGGCCCGTTTAGATGGGGGTCGTCACTCCCCGGGTGGTGGGTACCTGACCAGTGCACATCCCAACAAACTTGCCCTGATTGTTAGGGGCTCTTCAGTGTGAAAAAAGCCGTGAATAGCCAACGACCTGTAAACCTAGACCTAAGGACCATCAAACTCCCCATCACCGGCGTTACGTCATTTCTGCACCGTGTATCGGGCATTATTCTTTTTCTCGGCCTGGGCATCATGCTTTATGCATTGAGCAAATCCCTGGGTTCGGAAGAAGGCTTTGCCGAGGTGAAGGCATGCTTGACCAGTCCGCTGGCCAAATTCGTTGCGTGGGGCCTGCTCTCTGCCTTGCTGTATCACCTGGTTGCCGGTGTGCGCCACTTGATCATGGACATGGGCATCGGTGAGACGCTTGAAGGCGGCCGACTGGGCTCGAAAATCGTAATCGTCATTTCCGTGGTGATGATTGTTCTGGCGGGAGTTTGGATATGGTAACCAGCGTTACGAACCTGTCGCGTTCGGGCCTCTATGACTGGATGGCACAACGTGTGTCTGCGGTTGTTCTAGCGGCTTATTTCATTTTCCTGATCGGGTACCTCGTTGCGAACCCTGGCATTGGCTACGCCCAATGGCATGAGCTGTTCGCAAGCAACTGGATGCGTATCTTCAGCCTGCTGGCCCTCGTTGCTCTGGGTGCTCACGCCTGGGTCGGCATGTGGACCATCGCGACCGACTACCTGACGCCAATGGCATTGGGCAAGTCCGCGACAGCAGTACGTTTCCTCTTCCAGGCAGTCTGCGGCGTTGCGATGTTCGCTTACTTCGTCTGGGGTGTGCAGATTCTTTGGGGTATCTGATTCATGTCTAACACAGTTAATACACTTTCGTTCGACGCCATCATTATTGGTGGCGGCGGTGCTGGCATGCGCGCTGCTCTGCAGCTGGCACAAGGCGGTCACAAGACTGCTGTAATCACCAAGGTCTTCCCGACCCGCTCGCACACCGTATCGGCCCAGGGTGGCATCACCTGCGCAATCGCTTCTGCGGATCCGAACGATGACTGGCGCTGGCACATGTACGATACCGTTAAAGGTTCCGACTATATCGGTGACCAGGACGCTATCGAATACATGTGTTCCGTAGGCCCGGAAGCCGTGTTCGAACTCGAGCACATGGGTTTGCCGTTCTCCCGTACCGAGCAAGGCCGTATCTACCAGCGTCCTTTCGGTGGTCAGTCCAAGGACTTCGGTAAGGGTGGTCAAGCCGCTCGTACCTGCGCTGCAGCTGACCGTACCGGTCACGCACTGCTGCACACTTTGTATCAGGCTAACTTGAAGGCTGGCACTGTATTCCTCAACGAATACTACGGTGTCGACCTGGTTAAGAACGAAGCTGGCGATTTCGTCGGCATGATCGTTATCTGCATCGAAACTGGCGAAACGTCCTATGTTCGCGCCAACGCGACCGTACTGGCGACTGGCGGTGCAGGCCGTATCTACTCGTCGACGACCAACGCCCTGATCAACACCGGCGACGGTATCGGCATGGCGCTGCGTGCTGGCGTACCGGTACAAGACATCGAGATGTGGCAGTTCCACCCGACCGGTATTGCCGGTGCTGGTGTACTGGTTACCGAAGGTTGCCGTGGTGAAGGTGGATACCTGATCAACAAGCACGGCGAGCGTTTCATGGAGCGTTATGCTCCGAACGCCAAAGACCTTGCTGGTCGTGACGTAGTTGCACGCTCGATGGTTAAAGAAATCATCGCGGGCAACGGTTGCGGTCCAGATGGCGACCACGTAATGCTGAAACTTGACCACCTCGGTGAGGAAGTTTTGCACAGCCGTCTGCCAGGCATTTGCGAACTGTCCAAGACCTTCGCACACGTTGACCCGGTACTGGCTCCCGTTCCAGTAGTTCCAACTTGCCACTATATGATGGGCGGCGTTGCCACCAACATTCATGGCCAGGCGATCACTCAAGACGCCGACGGCAACGACCAGATCATCCCTGGCCTGTTCGCAGTGGGTGAAGTGGCGTGCGTATCGGTACACGGTGCCAACCGTCTGGGCGGCAATTCGCTGCTCGACCTGGTGGTATTCGGTCGTGCTGCCGGCCTGTTCCTTGAGCAGACCCTCAAAGAAGGCGTTGATTACGCCCGTCCACGCCAGTCCGACATCGACGCTGCCCTGGCACGTCTGGACGGCCTGAACTCGCGCACTGATGGCGAAGACGTGGCAACCCTGCGTAAAGAGCTGCAAAGCTGCATGCAGAACTACTTCGGTGTATTCCGTACCGGCGAATACATGCAGAAGGGTATTGCCCAGCTGGCTGACCTGCGCAAGCGCATCGCCAACGTGAAAATCAACGATAAGAGCCAGGCGTTCAACACGGCCCGTATCGAAGCCCTTGAGCTGCAAAACCTGCTCGAAGTGGCTGAAGCGACTGCAATCGCTGCTGAAGTCCGTAAAGAATCGCGTGGTGCTCACGCCCGCGAAGACTTCGAAGATCGTGACGACGTTAACTGGCTGTGCCACACCCTGTACTTCCCGGGTGACAAGCGCGTAGCCAAGCGTGCGGTGAACTTCTCGCCGAAAACCGTTCCGACCTTCGAACCTATGGTTCGGACTTACTAAGGGTGGCCGATATGTTGAAAGTCAGTGTTTATCGCTACAACCCTGATCAGGACGCAGCACCGTTCATGCAGGAATTCCAGGTCAATACCCACGGTAAAGACCTGATGGTGCTGGACGTACTGGCCCTGATCAAAGAGCAGGACGAAGGTTTCTCCTATCGTCGCTCTTGCCGTGAGGGCGTTTGCGGCTCCGACGGTATGAACATCAACGGCAAAAACGGCCTGGCGTGCGTTACGCCGCTGTCTGCTGTCGTCAAAGGTAACAAGCTGATTGTCCGTCCTCTGCCAGGTTTGCCGGTTATTCGTGACCTGGTCGTCGATATGAGCATCTTCTACAAGCAATACGAGAAGGTGAAGCCGTTCCTGCAGAACGATACTCCGGCTCCGGCCATTGAACGTCTGCAATCGCCAGAAGAGCGTGAAAAGCTCGACGGTCTGTACGAGTGCATCCTGTGTGCTTGCTGCTCGACGTCGTGCCCATCCTTCTGGTGGAACCCGGACAAGTTCCTGGGCCCTGCTGCACTGCTGCAAGCCTACCGTTTCCTGGCTGACAGCCGTGACACCAAGACCAATGAGCGTCTGGCTTCGCTGGATGACCCGTTCAGCGTATTCCGCTGCCGCGGGATCATGAACTGCGTCAACGTGTGTCCGAAGGGCCTGAACCCGACTAAGGCCATCGGTCACGTGCGTAGCATGCTGCTGCAAAGCGGCGTTTGATACAAAGTTGTACGTAATACCGCTGTAACCGTAGATGCTACGGCGCAGGCTTCAACCGGCGCCGTAGCTATAACCTGAGCAACAGCTCAAAAAGCTGCGGCTCTTATTTTGAAGAAATGAGACCAGCAGGGGCATCCGGGCTGGTACCCGGACTATCAGCGTGATCCAAGTGGCTTGTTTTAGTCGCTGTATTCGGACTTTTTCAAGCATGCTCTGGTGTTCTCGTCGATGGTGTCCCCTAACCGAGGGTGACCAAGCATGCAAGAAAGCGTGATGCAGCGCATGTGGAATAGCGGCTATCTTTCAGGTGGTAACGCTGCCTATGTGGAAGAGCTCTACGAGCTCTACCTGCACGACCCTAACGCTGTGCCAGAAGAATGGCGCACCAAATTTCAGACGTTGCCTACTGACGGCAACTCTGCCAACGATGTTTCGCACTCCACAATCCGCGACCATTTCGTGCTGCTGGCAAAGAACCAGCGCCGCGCTCAACCGGTATCTGCCGGGAGCGTGAGCAGCGAGCACGAGAAAAAGCAGGTTGAAGTGCTGCGATTGATCCAGGCCTATCGGATGCGCGGCCACCAGGCAGCCCAGCTTGATCCGCTGGGGCTGTGGCAGCGTCCTGCACCTGCAGACCTGTCGATCAATCATTACGGCTTGACCAA